>Ga0207695_10000845_pt1 | contig 56214 bp, 51 predicted proteins | sample KBSC54metaG_FD_184354 | JGI IMG/M metagenome (GOLD analysis project Ga0207695, IMG submission 184354) | Corn rhizosphere microbial communities from Kellogg Biological Station, Michigan, USA - KBS C5-4 metaG (SPAdes) (version 2) | ecosystem: Host-associated > Plants > Roots > Rhizosphere > Soil...
TCGCCTGTTCCTTGAACTGCCGCGTGTAATGTCGGTAAGAGGTTCGACTCATCGCTCGTGCTCCTTAGCTGACGATTCTACGACCGCCAGATCTGTTAGGAGCGCCCACGCCACGAGGGGAATACCAAGCGCCGGTCGTTTCGTCGCACGTTACACAAAGTTACAAAATGTGACAGATTTCAGATTGTCACATTTGAACCCTAAATATATCCTAACTAATTTGTGCTGCTGATCTTACGGCGATGTGGCGCGCTTACGAAGGTGTAACATAAAACCGCGCCTTTCTGTCGCTCCTCGCCAACTGATGTTCCAGCATAATTATCATTTGTCAATATATTTTACTTTTTCTAAACGAAGCTGACAGCACAATTCCACATTTGAAGCGTCACTTCAAACCCCAGGCAGAAACGAATCGCGCAATCCGTTACGATGCTTTCTGAGAACCGAAACCATCTTTCTCCACGGAGTTACGAGATGAGCTTCCTGAGGTACGTCGCGGCATTGTGCATCACAATCGCGGTTTGCTCAAATCGGGCAGCCGCGGCGCCTTCTCCGGCGCTGCTTAAGGTCGGCATCGTCGGCCTCGTACACGGCCATGCGATCGGCTTTTTCCGGGGCGGGGCACTGACACCGGCTGGCGGCATCCTGCATCGGCCGGATGTTCAGATCGTCGGCATCGTAGAGCCGGATCAGAAGCTTTTTGATACTTATGCGAAGCAGTTGCATCTTCCAGAATCGCTGCATTATCCGGATATCGCGCACATGGTATCGGCCGCCCATCCACAGGCGGTGCTGGTCTTCACCGCGCCCAATGAGCATCGAAGAGTGGTCGAGGAATGCGCGCCCCTAGGCGTGCATGTGATGATGGAAAAGCCGTTGGCGATTACATACGCGGATGCGCTGGCGATGCAGGCCGCGGCCGACCGGGGGAAGATTCACGTGCTGGTCGATTTTGAGACGACCTGGTACGCGAGCAACATGCAGGCGTATCAACTTCTCAAAGATGGGAAGCTGGGGCCGATCGTGAAAGCGGTCTTTCGCGATGGACATCCGGGGCCGGTGAGGATCCGGGTACAGCCGGAGTTTCTCGAATGGCTTCGCGATCCCAAGCGAGGTGGTGACGGAGCACTCGTCGATTTCGGCTGCTATGGCGCGGATCTGATGACCTGGCTGATGCATGGCCAGGCGCCCAAGTCGGTCACCGCCGTGACGCAGCGCATGCAGCCGGAGCTTTATCCGCAGGTGGATGATGAAGCCGACATTCTCCTCAACTATGGGAACGCAATCGGCATTGTAGGGGCGTCGTGGAACTGGCCCTTCTCGATCAAGCAGATGGATCTGTATGGACGGACGGGTGAAGCCAAAGCCATCGACAGCACGACGATCGCGATACACGAAGAACATCAACCTCAACCCGCGCAACCTGGTAAGGCTCCGCCGCTGACGGCTCCGTATGATGATCCGATCCATTATCTCTCCGCGGTCATCAATGGACAGATTCAGGAAGGCGATGATCAGCCGTCGCTGAAGAACAATGTGATCGCGACGGAGATTCTGGACGCGGCTTGGAGGTCATCGCAGAGCGGGAAGACGGTGGAGTTGCCGTTGAAGCCGTGAACTGTTCTGTCGGCGACGAAACGGTATCAGCACGATAGAATAATGCTCGTCCAAAACAGAAGGCTGATTCCCGAGCATGTCAGTCGGCAACTACTCAATCAAAATACCTTGGACGAAGCGTGCGCCGGCTATCATTCTTTACACTGCGTTTCTCGCACTGATCGTCGTCTGGCTGACGAAGGACAGCCAAAGCAAAAGAATGGCACGCGCCGCAGCGCATATTCCAAAGGTTAATGCGCTCATTCATCCCGACCCCCGTTTTTCAGAAGTAAAGGCTCAGCCCTATACAGGTCCGTCATCAACGGGTCCATCAACGGGTCCAGGAAGTCTCGGACTCTACGGCAGCGTCAAGTCCGAGCAGGACCTGGAAGCGCTGCGCGCGTTGGTGGAGTCGACGAAGCCGCCAGTCGGTGTCAGTTGGCACGTTATCGTGATGCCTGAACTTCCCTGATTCGGATACGGACAAGTCGCGCCCGTAACGCGATGCGCAGCCACGTGGGAGAGCGGTTCATCGAAACCAAGGTTAGCCTTGGGTGAATCTGCAGATTGCTCCAACGTCCCAGGGGAGTTCGCAACGTCGCTTGCACTTTCGCGGACGCACGACGCGTTTCGATTCCGATTATCAACGCACTTCCATCCACACCGGTAATTATCGCGGGTTTTGCTGTCGTTGTACGGAATCGACACCTACCGGAGATGCCTTATGAATGTCAGACGAATCGTCGCGGGATCGGTCGTTGCCGTATTGTCATTGGTCACTGCGACTGTCAGCACGCGCGCGGCTGACGAGCCGGCGAAAGATTCAAAGCCAATCCACGCGCTGCTGGTCTGCGGCGGCTGTTGCCACGATTACCTGCATCAGAAAGACATCATCACCAAGGGCATCTCCGCGCGGGCCAACGTGGTCTGGACCATCGCGTATGACCCGAGCAAAACGACTTCGCATCCAAATCCGGTCTACGACAATCCCGATTGGGCCAAGGGCTTCGACATCGTCGTACATGATGAATGCACCGCCGACGTGAAGGACCTGGCGTTCGTTGAGAAGGTGCTCAAGCCGCACAAGGAAGGGCTGCCGGCGATGGTGCTGCATTGCGGCATGCATAGCTACCGCACGCCGAACTATCCGAAGGATACGCCCTGGTTTGAGTTCACCGGGATGAACACCAATCATCACGGCCCGCAGATTCCAATCAGCATCACCTTCACCGATACGGAAAATCCCATCGTTCACGGCATGGAAAACTGGAAGACGATGCAGGAAGAGCTGTATCACACGGAATCATTGGCCAAGACGGCTCACGCGCTGGCGACGGGCGAGCAGAAATCGAACCGGTACAACGATAAGAACCCGGTTATCTGGACGAACGATTATCATGGCACGCGCGTCTTCTGCACGACGATCGGCCATAACAACGACACATGCAACGATCCGCGCTATCTCGATCTGCTGACACGCGGCATGCTTTGGGCGCTCAATCGACTTGATGACAAAGGAACCAAACCGGCTGCCAATGCGGGAGGTGCGGCCCCGGTCATAGCGGTGCAGGCTACCGCTCCGGCGCAGCAGCCTGCCCGAGCCGCGCGTGGGAACCGAAATTCATCGCGATCGCTGAGCGATCCGGCGAAGATCGCCGCCAGCCTTCGCGTGCCAGCGGGTTTTGATCTGACCGTCTATGCTTCGCCGCCGACGGTGAATTATCCCACCTGCATCGCGGCGACGCCCACGGGCGACCTCTTCATCGGCATCGATGAAGACGGATCGCTGGGCAAGAATCCTAATGCGGGCCGGGTTCTAAAATGTTCCGACACCCATCATGATGGCAAGGCCGACAAGATCACCGTCTTTGCCACGATGGATCATCCGCGCGGCATGGTATGGGATGATGGGGTGCTTTACGTGCTCCATCCACCTTTTCTGACCGCTTACTACGATGACAATGGAGATGGCGTTGCGGATCGCTCGGTGCAGCTTCTGAGCGGCATCTCCAACGAGCGGATGGTCGCCAGTCGCGGGGCCGATCACACAACCAACGGCATCCGCATGGGCATCGATGGCTGGATCTACATCGCCATGGGCGATTTCGGCGCATTCCATGCGGTGGAAAAGGATGGAACGACCATCCAAATCCGCGGGGGCGGGGTGGCGCGCGTTCGGCCCGATGGAACGGGCCTGGAGCGATATTCGTGGGGACAGCGCAACATCTATGACGTTGCCATCGATCCCCTCATGAATGTCTACACGCGCGACAACACCAACGACGGCGACAACTGGAACGATCGGCTGAGCTACATCGTGCCGACGGCCAACTACGGCTACCCGAGCCTGTTCATGAATTTCAAAGGCGAGTTTGTCGATTGCCTGGCCGATTACGGCGGCGGCTCGCCCTGCGGCTCGCTGTTTGTCGATGAGCCGGGCCTGCCAGGCGGCTTGTATACCGTTGAGTGGGGACGCAGCGAAATCGATCGTCATCCGCTCACCGCCAGCGGCGCCAATTTCATTGCCGGGCAGCAGAAAGTCATGGACCTCCCGCGCGGCACTGATATTGACGCCGATGGTGTCGGACATCTTTATGCGTCTTCGTGGGCCAACGGCGGCTTCAGCTACAGTGGCCCGGATGTTGGATATGTGATTCGACTGACGCCAAAGGAGTACAAGCCCACGACATTCCCCGATCTGCATGCGCCTTCCGATCAGCAGCTTGTGGATGAGCTCAAATCTCCCAGCGCTGTCTGTCGGCTGGCAACGCAACGACAGATTCTTCGGCGAGGAGATAAGCCGGTCTTTGCGCAAGGATTGGCATCGCTGGCGCAGTCTGATGCGCCAATAGCCAGCCGGGTGGCAGCGATTTTCACCCTAAAGCTGTTGGAAGGGCCAAAGGCGGATCAATCGCTGGAAGAAATTTCGAGAAAGGCCGACGTTCGCGAATTTGCTCTTCGTGCGCTGGCCGATCAGAAGAATGATGCTGACGCTTCGTCGCGGCCTTTCATCGAAGCGCTGCGAGACAAAAACCCGCGCGTACGGCTGGTTGCGGCGTGGGGCCTGGGACGACTGGGAAGAGCCGATGCAGCAACGGAGATAGTCCCGCTCCTGGCCGACTCCGATTTCCTGGTCAAGCACATCGCGATCCGCAGCTTGACCTTTCTTCGCGCCTATGACGCTTGTCTGAAGGCGATTGATCCCTCGACGCCCAATCTGATTCCCGGAGCAGTGCAGGTGCTTCAATCGCTGCACGAGACGCAGGTCGCCGATGGGTTGAACACTTCACTCAATCGTCTTTCCGATGCACAACAGCGCGGCGAAGTGTATGGCGCGCTCTGCCGGCTCTTTTATCGCGAGGCCGACTGGACCGGCGACTGGTGGGGAACTCGGCCCGACACCAGCGGCCCTTATTACAAAACCGCTGACTGGCCCGGCACCGATCGCGTGAAACAGATTCTGAATTCCGCCTTGTCCAGCGAAAAGCCGCAGGTGATCCGCGAGCTGATCGTGCAGCTCGAGAAAAACAAGGTGACATTGCCAGAAGCGACGCGGATGGCCTCGAAATTGGCCGAGAGTGACCCGGCTTTTCGGGCGCAAGTAGTCGATCTACTTTCCAATCGGCTGGTGCTCAGCGCAGAGCAGGTGAGTTTCTTAAAAACCGTCGCGACTTCAGAGAAAGATCCTGTCGCGTCTCAGGCCAAGGCGATTCGGGCGCTGGAGCGCGATGCCGGCGCGCCGGGCGCGGCCGATGCCTTGGTCGAATCACTTTCGCGCGTGCTCGGTATGGAGAAGCCGGACGCGGAATTGGCATCGGCGCTGGATGAATTCATCCGCGATCCGCGAAATGGGCGATCGATCAGCCGATTTACGAAGCTCACCGAGTCGGCTGAGCCGGCGCGGCGCGAGCTCGGTTATGCAGTTCTATTGAACCTGGCGACGCAGCGCATCGGAAGAAACGGCTCGCGATTCCAAGAGCAGGCTTCGGATGCCATCGATCGCGGCTGGAGTTCGCCGAAGCAGGCAATCAGCCTGCTGGCAGCAATCGGGCGCGATCACGTGCAGGCTTATCGCGACAAAGTGAAGTCGATGGAAAGCAATTCCGATGCGAAGGTCGCACAGGCGGCAACTTCAGCCGCACAGCGCCTCGGTCTGGATCGTCCGTCTGCCGAGAGCGGGCCCCTGATTCCGACGCTTTCCTATGAAGCGGTCGTGAGCCAGACGGTGAAGATCAAGGGAGACGCAAAGCTCGGCGCGGCTCTTTTCACTCGCCAGGGCTGCGTGATCTGTCACACCGTTTCGGCAAGTGAGCCGCCCAAGGGGCCGCTGCTGGCGGGCATCGCCAAGCGCTACACCCGGCCGGAATTGATCGAATCGATCCTCAAGCCCAGCGCGAAGATCGCACAGGGATTCGAGACGCAATATTTCAAAACCGCCGACAACCAGGTGATTGAAGGATTCGTCACGCGCGAGTCCGGCGACGAAGTGGAAGTGCGCAATGCCACCGGCGTCCCGATCGTCATCAAGAAATCGGACATCCGCGGCCGGGGCAAGCGCAATTTTTCAATTATGCCTGAAGGGCTGGCGGCTAACCTGACCTGCCAGGATCTTGCGAATCTGCTCGCATACCTTGAGTCGCTGAAATCCAACTGATTTTCCGGTAAATATATGACCTGATTGCGGTGCCGGATGAGGCTGCTGGTGAACGTGGGTAGCTCAATCGCTCGATCCGCGCGCGGGTTTTGAATTGATATTGGAAGTTCAATGTCCTTGAGTGATTTGCCGCTGAGTTATTGCACGAATGTTCATCCCGGCAAAACCGTTGCCCAGGTGAAAGAAGGCCTGCATCAGTACACACGCCCCGTGCGCCAGGCTCTGAATCGCCCGCTTGCAGCGGGGCTCTGGCTGGCAAGGTCGGTGGTCAATGAACTGCTGACCAGCGCATCGGAAACGCGCCGATTCCGCGATGAGCTTCACAAGCTGGATCTGACTTGCCACACGCTCAATGCCTTTCCTTACGGCGATTTTCACGAGCAGCGCGTGAAGGAGAAAGTCTATCTGCCCGGCTGGGCGCGCGCCGAGCGGCTCAGTTACACGCTTGATTGCGCCAAGGTGCTGTCGCATCTGCTGCCTGAAGGCGGCGAGGGAAGTATTTCGACGATGCCGCTGGGGTTTAAGCCGTTTTTGCAGCCGCCGCAGTTCATGGAGCATTGCTGCCAGAACTTGATTCGGTGTGCCGAAGGGCTGGATCGCATTCGTCATGCGACGGGAAAGGTGATTCGTCTGGCGATCGAGCCGGAGCCGCTCTGTCTTTTAGAAACCACGCAGGAAGCGATCAATTTTTTCAAGACGATCTGGGCACAGGCGCAGACCATCGACAAGCTCGACGTGGTTCGCGAGCACCTGGGCCTGTGCTTTGATGTGTGTCATCAGGCGGTTGAATTTGAAAATGTCGGAGATTCGATCGCTGCACTGGCCGAGGCGGGGGTCCGGATCAACAAAGTTCATGTGAGCTGCGCGCTGCAGTGGGATTCGCCAGGCGATCCGGAGGGGCGCGAGGCGCTTCGGCGATATATTGAGCCGCGCTATCTGCATCAGACTTTTGCGCGATTGTCCGATGGGAAACTCGCGACCGCAGTCGATCTCAATGCCGATCTGCTGGATCATCCGGATTCAAGCTTCCAATCAGCGCCGGCATGGCGTGTTCATTTTCATGTGCCTGTGAATGCGGAAACGCTCGGGCCACTGAAGACGACGCGGCCCGCTTTGCGCGAGGCGCTGAATGCTGTGCAAAAGCTCGATTACGCGCCGCATTTGGAAGTGGAAACCTATACATGGAACGTTCTGCCCGGGCTGGAGAAGATTGATCTGGTCGAAGGGCTGACGCAGGAAATGCAAGCGACGCATGAGTTGCTGGCGGACATCACGCGCGTAGGTCGATAGCGGCTGGGAAGCTACAATCCCCCGCATGGCCGATTCATCGGACATCTCCGCGTTTGGCTCTCCTCCAAAACCCATCGAGCGATTTTCCGGTCGTGCCGAAGCCTATTTGCGCGGCAGGCCGCGCTATCCACAAAATCTGATTCCGTTCCTGTCAGAAAAACTCGGTCTGACGCCTGCACATGTGATTGCCGATGTCGGCTCTGGCACGGGCTTCCTCACAGAACCCTTCCTGACCAACGGAAATGTCGTGTATGCGATTGAGCCCAATGCCGCGATGCGCGGAGCAGCTGAATCACGGCTGGGCAAGTATTCGAATTTCCACAGCATCAATGGGACAGCAGAGGCGACGACTCTTACTGACAACAGTGTTGATTTCATCACCGCGGGCCAGGCGTTCCACTGGTTTGAGCCGACATCTACCCGAAAGGAATTCGCCCGCATCTTGCGACAAATTGCACCAGGTGCCGGCGGCATGGTCATTCTTGTGTGGAACGAACGGCGGCGCGACGATCCCTTTGCCATCGAGTATCAGCAACTGGTTGATCGACACAGCCTCGACGAACCCGCAGCTCGCGCACGAGTGGATGCGGTCGAGCCGGCGTCGATTGAAGCCTTCTTCGCTCCGTCGCGTTGTGAATTGGCATCGCTCCCCAACCATCAGGACCTCGATGCCCAGGGCCTCATCGACCGGCTTCTGTCCATCTCCCACATGCCCGGCCCCGACCACCCGCTGCAGGATCGCCTGATCGAAGCGGCGCTGGACCTCTTCCACAAACACGCCCAAAATGATCGCGTTCGAATGAATTACAATACAAACATCTTTTACGGGCGGCTTTAGGAGGAATTACCACGGAGGCACGGAGACACGGAGGCGCCGTTTTGCTGATATATAGGCCGACGCGAGGGACGCGGTTTGAATTGAGCTTAAATAACAGAATGAATCGGCGCTCCTCGCAGGGTCCGTGTTGCAGCAGAACCATACCTCCGTGTCTCCGTGCCTCCGTGGTGAATCTCTTCTCTTCTTCTCGCCGCAGGCGTAATTCCGCATATACTTCGATCAATGCTCGAACACATTAAGCAGCGCCGCTATTTGATTCCGTTCAAGGCCGCGAGGCTGCCGCAGCAGTTTGCGGATGTGCTGGTGATCGGCGGGGGCGTCGCAGGTTTGCGCGCGGCCATCGCGGCGGCCGACGACGGGGCGGACGTGCTGCTGCTGGCCAAGGACACCATCAACCAATCCAACACGTGGTATGCGCAGGGCGGCATCGCCGCGGTCTTGCAGCCGGCCGACAGTTATGAATCGCATGTGGCAGACACGGAAAAAGGCGGAGCGGGGCTTTGCGATCACGAAGCGGTCGAGGTGGTCATCAAGGAGGGGCCGCAGCGCGTGCTGGAGTTGCTGGAATGGGGCGCGAATTTTGACAAGGACCCGGCCAAGGCGTTGGGATTAGCGTTCACGCTCGAAGGCGGCCATTCGTTTGCCCGGATTCTGCATGCCTACGGGGATGCGACTGGAAAGGAACTTGCGCAGACGCTGATCCGTGCCGTGCGTGGGCGCGAATCGATTCGCGTCTCGGAAAACACTTTCGTGATCGATCTGATCACGGACGAAAATCGCTGCGTCGGCGCGCTGGCGCTGATCAACGATCAGGTCCACCTCATCTGGGCCCGGCAGACGATCCTGGCCAGCGGCGGGGCGGGACAGCTTTATCGCGAAAGCACTAATCCCAAAATCGCCACCGCCGACGGCCATGCCATGGCCTATCGCGCTGGCGCGACGCTGCAGGATATGGAGATGGTGCAGTTCCATCCCACGACGCTTTACATCGCCGGATCGAGTCGCGCGCTCATTACCGAAGCCGTTCGTGGCGAAGGCGCTTATTTGCTCGATCGCAACGGCAAGCGTTTCATGCCCGATTATCATCCGATGGCGGAGCTCGCGCCGCGCGATGTGGTGAGCCGATCGATTGTCGAGCAGATTCGCAAGACCCATTTCACGCACGTCTACCTGGACGTGCGGCATCTGGAGCCGACCCATTTCCGCGATCGATTTCCGCAGCTCGCTATGCTGACCGATGAATTCGGCATCGACATCACGCACGACCTGATCCCCGTTCAACCTGCGGCACATTACATGATCGGCGGCGTCGATGCGGATTTGAATGGACAATCCAGCTTTGCGGGCCTCTATGCAGTGGGTGAAGCTGGCTGCTCAGGCCTTCACGGCGCGAATCGTTTAGGAAGCAATTCATTGTTGGAAGGCCTCGCATTTGGCGCGCGGGCCGGGGCGCACGCGGCTCGTGCCGTCAAACAGCAGACGATCAAATTCCCGCAGAATCTTGAGCACAAGGTCAGTCCATCAGTTCGCACGGAGCTGGACTTCAGCGACATCAAGAGCAGCCTGCGAAGTTTGATGTGGCGCAACGTCGGCATCGAGCGCACGGGCGATCGGCTCGCGGAGACGGTCGAGATCATCGACTTCTGGAGCCGATATGTGATGGACAAGAGCTTCGATCCATCTCACTCGCGCGAGGCGGCCATCGCCGGGTGGGAGTTGCAGAATATGCTGACCGTCTGCTCGCTGATCACCGCCGCTGCCCAGATGCGCACCGAATCGCGCGGGGCGCATTACCGGTTGGACCATCCCGATCGCGACGATGCCCACTGGCGGCTGCATCTTCTGTGGCGACGATCGTCTGCCGAGGCGCTTCGCGAGCCGATTCGAGATTGAGCACGCGGACGTTGAGCGTCTTTTGCAGCCGGTTCAGGTTCAAACACGGCTTTGCTTGAAAATCGCCCCTTGCCGCATAAAATCCGCCGGTCCCGATTCGGGCAGGTAGCTCAGTTGGTAGAGCAATGGACTGAAAATCCATGTGTCGCCGGTTCAATCCCGGCCCTGCCCATTTAAATCCCTCGATCAATTCGCCGTGAGTTTTCGCGGCCGACGTAATTGACTGGCGGCGACCAGCCCCAAGATCGCTACACAGGCGCTCGAAGGCTCGGGGGTTGAGATTTCGGGGGTTAGAAGAAACGCCGCGTTCTGACCGTGCGCATCATATCCTTGAGCTATTATCTGTCCCGCATCGTTGATGCCGAATGCTTGACCAAGCACCACACCGGGATCTGACGGAATGAGATCATTCAGATCAGTCATAACTCCGTTGGCATAAATGAATGCGTGGGTCTGGCTGGAACTCGTATACGATTCGCCGACAACTACTCCCGAATCATTAATGCCGTGCGCGTTGCTGTTCGTTCCTCCAAGTGTTCCCAAATCTTTCATCGTTCCATTTCTATAGAGGAATGCATGGACTCCACCAGCGCCCGACAAATACGAATCTCCGGCAATTTCGTCGGAACTATTGATTCCATACCCGTAGCTGTCCCTTCCACCCAACGTTCCCAAATCCGTTATTGCCCCATTGCTGTAAAGAAAAGCATGGACCGCGGCATCGCCAGCGATAAATGAATATCCAGCGATTTGGCCCGAAACGTTAATCGCATTACCGGAAGCGAAGCTGCCACCGAGGGTGCCCAAATCGGTCATGGTCCCATTGCTATACACAAAAGCGTGTGTCGCGGCGTCGCCCAGAATGCTTGATTGCCCTGTAATCTGACCCACGTCATTAATGCCCCGCCCTACGGCGGAGTTTCCGCCAAGAGTGCCGATGTCGGTCATGGAGCCATTGCTGTAAAGAAAAGCGTGAAAGGGGACGTTTGCGTTTGCCGAACCACCCACGACTTGTCCCAGATCGTTGATCCCATATGCAATACTAAACTCGACGCCGCCGAGAGTTCCAATGTCTGTCATCGTGCCATTGCTATAGATGAAGGCATGTAAAAACTGCCCAGTGATTTGCCCAGAAGAGTTGATGGCAAGGCACAAAGGGTTTCCGTTGGGCTGATTTAGATCGGTAACTTGATACGTCTCCCCCTTTGCCCACGAACCAGCTCCAAAAACTAATATCGCGGCCATCACAAGCGCACTAACGTGCGCAGATCGTCGCGAGCGCTCTAACGAAAACCTCCGGGAATGCATGACTACCCTCCTTTTGGTGGCGAGGCCGAAATCTACACAGCCCGCAAAATATTAACGGAATAGAGGGATTTCTCAACATTGGTTTTCGCGGCATGTACGGGCACCACCCCATTTGTGGACTGAATTTCCAACTTCCCTTACCGCCCTTGCCACTTTTCCTTTCTTTTCTCGGAATAAACAGACACCACCGCAAGGTTAGCTAGGGCGACGCTTTGCGCTGCTGCTTGCCGCGGCATGGAGTGGGGGAATTTTTTGTTGGGCCTGCTGGTTAAAGATGCAGGCGCCGCAATGTGTTTGTGAGGTGTCCATGCAAATCCTGGAAATGACAAGTGATGTAAACACAGAACTGGATGATGCAAGCGCGCTGGGCCGGCGCACGGCGGGGCTGATTGGTCTGCCCGGTCGGCAGGTGCTGATCGTCGAAGGAAACGCGCGAACGCGCGATCAACTCGAGCGATCGATCCGCGACATGGGCTTTGCTGCTACCGGAGCTGGCAGTGCGGAAACGGCGCTGCGTTACATCGAGCAGCGCCGGTTTGACATCCTCGTGTTCGATGTCGATCTGCCAGGTATGAACGGGCTGGAAATGCTCCACCAGCTTCGCAAACATGGCTCGCAAATCCAGGCAATCCTCTTGGCGAGCACCGGTGATCTCGAAACAGCCCGTAAGGCGATTCATCTGGAAGTGGTCGATTATCTCAACAAGCCCTGCTCGATGGGCGGCCTTGAGCGCGCTCTGGAGCGGGCGCGCGCGCGGTGCCCACGACCGAGGCTTCCGGAAATTGCCGAAGCGCCACAGCCGGCGCGGAAAACGGTATCGGTCGCTCCGAAGGATGAATCAACTACGTCTTTGGAAGAAATCGAGCAGCGACACATCCTTGCGGTTTTGAACAAGAACGGCGGCAGGCGCAACGCGACCGCCGCGGAATTGGGCATCAGTCTTCGTAAACTCTATTATCGCCTTGGACAGTACCAGAGGCAGGGATTGCTGCCGTAGGGAAAACTAGGATCATGGTGAGCCAAGATTAGCCGCGACGCGCCAGCGGAGCGCTTCCCCCATCACTAAGAAAGCGCTCCGCCGGCGCGTCGCGGCTAACCTGGGCTACCGATGACCTTCGGCGCTCGCAAATCTTTTCTTTTACTCTTCTCCAAACCATCCATGACCCTTACACTTCGCAGCCCCAAACAGGAGCGGCGATGCGCGCGGTGGTGTTCGACATGGACGGGCTGATGATCGACAGCGAGAAGATTTATTGGGCTGTTGGCCGGGAAATGGCGCGCGAATTTGGCAAGACCCTATCGGACGAAACGCTCGGCGACATGATGGGGCGCGCTCCGCTGGAATCGGTTGCACTCTATCGCCAGGCGCTGGGGTTGACACAGTCACCCCAGGAATTGCTGGAGATGCGCGAGGCACGCGTCGAGCGGGCGATGCAGGCGGGCATCGAGCCGATGCCGGGCCTGTATGAAACGCTTGAAGCGCTGCATCCGGATTTCAAGCTGGCGATCGCCACCAGCGCGCCGAGCCGATTTTTGAATGTGGTTCTGGATCGGCTTAAGTTGGCGCGATATTTCAGCGCGCTTCAGACCTCTGATGACATTTCCCGCGGCAAGCCCGATCCGGAAATCTATCTCAAAGCGATTGCGAAGCTCGGGCTGAAGCCAGCCGAGTGTTTTGTGCTGGAGGATTCTTCTAACGGCGCCCGCGCGGGCAAAAATGCGGGCGCTTATGTCATTGCGATACCGTCTGAGCATACGCGCAGGCAGGATTTCTCATTCGTCGATTATGTCGCCAGCAGTCTTATGGATGCGACGGCGCACATTCGCAAGGTCGAGGGCGCGAGCCTGAAATGAGCTAGCGAGTAAGAGACGACGCCAGCAGAGCGACCACTCCGAACGAAATGAACATATAAACGACGGTCAGAATCACTGCCTGAAACATCTCGATATCGAACAGCCAGACGATCAGGCCCAGGAACACAAACAGCGCGACGATTCCCCCGTACGGAATGACCGCGCTAAGGCCTCCACTGAACAGAGACGCGGCTGCGAACCTCAGGATCGCCGTCGGAACTTCGTCAAATCCTTCCTTGATCAGCAGGGCCACGATAAAGGCGGCCGCGACCAGCAACACCGTCTGAACAACGCCGATGATGACCACGGCAAGCATCGTGGCGAAGACTCCAGCGTCGTTTGGATGGACGACCGCCGCGAGAAGATAGAGTAAGAGCCCAACGCCAATAAGGATCAACGGAAGACGCTTTGTTGACGCCTGTTTCTGCGCCGCGCGAGTGCCCATGCCGTCTGCCCCTTGAAATGGATTATTATCAATTGCGATCGAACACGCGGAGTATCCCATCAATTATTCGGGCTTGCAATTATTTTTGGTCACCCCGACGTGCGCTCAATCAGCCTTTATGAGAACCGACTCACACATTCTTTCCAACCGAAAGGAGCTTGGCCCGAATGCTTGCGCAATGATGCGTAAATCTTTCTTGTAGTGATCCGCCCACTCGACGCTTACTTCAATGGCGATGGGTTCACCCGCCATTTCGAATACGGTCGTAAATGATTCGGAATCAACCATCTCTCGCAATTGCGAGTATGAGTTGGATTGCCACTTCCGCAGCTCATTGCAGAGAATTGGATACACGTCTTGCAGGCGCATGCGTCGGCTCAATTCTCATCGGCTCGCGCTTTCCTGCAACAATTTCGTTCGGCTTCCCCGTTTGAGCGACTTAACTTGACGTGCCACTCCTAGAATGGTCGCAAAGACATCCTGATCATAAAAGGAGTTTCGAACATGGACCTTCAACTTCAAGGCAAAACCGCACTCGTCACCGGCTCAACCGCGGGCATTGGCCTGGCGATCGTCGAGGCGCTGGCGCGGGAGGGGGCAGAGGTCATCGTCAATGGACGAACGAGCCAGCGCGTGGAAAAGGCGATCGCTTCGCTGCGAAAGTCAAATAGCGCCGCCAAGCTGCGCGGTGTCGCTACGGATCTATCCACGGCGGCCGGCGCGGATCGGATGATCGCGGAAGTTCCCAAGATCGACATTCTCGTCAACAACATGGGCATCTTCGAGCCCAAGCCCTTCGCTGAGATTCCGGACAGCGATTGGCTGCGCTTTTTTGAGACCAATGTCCTCAGCGGGATCCGACTCGCACGCCATTATTTTCCGCGCATGTTGTCGGCAAACTGGGGACGCGTGATCTTCATTTCCAGTGAGTCGGCGGTGCAGATTCCCGCTGAGATGATTCATTACGGCATGACCAAGACCGCACAGATCGCCGTTGCCCGCGGCATGGCCGAGCTGACCAAAGGCACCGGCGTCACCGTCAATTCTGTCCTCGCAGGTCCAACTAAGTCGGAAGGCGTGGAAACGTTCGTGTCCCAGATGGCCGCCAGCCGAGGCATCGATCAAGCCACCATTGAGCGCGATTTCTTTGCCAGCGTACGACCGACGTCATTGCTGAAGCGATTCGAGCAGCCGGCCGAGATCGCACAGGTTGTTGCTTTCGTCGCGAGTCCGCTCGCATCCGCCATCAATGGAGCCGCGGTTCGCGCTGAAGGAGGAGTCGTGCAAGCGGCACTGTAAAGGTATGGCGCGATCGCTTTACCACGCACATTCACAACTTTGGCGGAAGCACTTCAAAGCCGGCTGGGCGCTTGCGAGCTTTGCGCTTCAGGACCATCCAGGTCCAGGCGATGTAAAGATTGATGTAGACGACGATGACAACTAACACGCCTCGATCTGAAGCAAACAGCGCCCGCCCGGGCGGAGTTACGACCGCGCTCATCGCGCGCACGATCACAAAGAAGATGCCGAAAGTTGCCAATAGGCACATTGGCACGCCCAGGAGGAGCAAGATGACAGTCATCCACCGGCGTTGCATTGCTCCCATGTTAGTTACATTCGCTGGAATTGCTCTATCGAAACTAAGCAACTGATGCAGCGACAAATGCGGTCACAATTGCGAGGGCGACGAGCACTTGCGTCGTCAGGACCGTCCAGAACGGGTGATCCATTTGGAGATAGAAATGCAACGCCACGCCCAGGCGGATGCAGAAGAGGGTGACAATTCCGGTGCATGTGTACAGATAAACTTCCAGCATGCTGAAACCTTGGCCACCGCCCAACACAAGTGCAGCGTAAGCTGCCAGCACCGCCATACAGAAAAATGATCCCCAGATCACCACATCGGCGCTGTAGATGACGCAGCGAAACAGATGATGCGTGCGGATTTTGGCGCGGGCCATTGATTGCTGAAAAATCAGCAGGGCCAGAAGTGTTAAAGTCGGCCAGATCAGGATTGTGCCGGCGTAGATGACGGCCACCTCGCGGACCTGGAAGTGCAGACTGTAAAAACCAATTTCAAAATCCACCGAGTCGGGCGTGGAAGAATAGAACAGCAGTGGGCGTGGCGCCAGCCCATAGGTATAGGTGTTGGTCGTGTATCGAGTCAGCAGCGCCGGAAGCAACGATTCGACCACTCGATCCAGCGCGAAAGCCGCGGCAAGTCCAATCAGACCCGTGATCAGCCAATAAAGAAACAGCCGCCGCAGATTTCCGCGGTGCGCCGGTTTCAGTTTTTTCCAGAAGCGGACTGGGCGAAGGCCGCCAACCAAAGTTTTCCAGAATGACCAAACTTTGCGGCGTTGAACTTCAAAAAGATACGGGTGGGCAGATCGCGTGGCGTCGATCAATTGGGCCCAGACGAACTTGTAGCCACACTCCGGACATCGCGGCTCAGATAATCCGCGCAGGTTGTATTCACACAATGGGCAGGAAATATCTAAATCTGTCGGATTTGCGTTGAGATCAGGCGGCGGCGCCGATGAGGTCATCCGGCCCTCCGAAAGAAATGAGGCAATGGAGCTAACGAGGCTCGAACTCGTAACCTCCGCGTTGCAAACGCGGCGCTCTCCCAATTGAGCTATAGCCCCAGCGAAAACAACCTTAGCCGCCAATCCGCGGACTGTCTACTGCGGGCGCTGCGCCGGCTGCTGAGCGGGCGGAGCCTGGCCGGTCTCACCAAACTGGCGAAGATTGGCTTCGCGGATCGCCACCTCGTTTTCGCCATAAAAGAAATCGAGCAAGACAAACCGGCGGCCGGCAGTCACGTCCGTCGCCTCGTGCAACAGCGAGCAGGAAAAGACGATCGCCCCGCGCGCCGGCGGCCGGTAGAGATGGGGGCCATACTCGGGGAAACGCAGATATCCGCCTTCATAATCATCATTGAGCAGCAGCGACATCGCGAATCGGCGATGGGCGGTGGCCGGCGTGGAATTGTCGCGGTGCATGCGGAAGTAGCCGCCGCGTCCCGCATCGTAGCATCCGACGCGCAAGCCCTCGGAGCGCGTGATGGAAAAATGGAACGCGAACTCGACTTCCTTAAGCACTCGGCGCGACAGGCACGACTTGACCATCGCATCCAGCTCGCCGCCCGGTTTGAGAAAGTGATCGCGCCGGATTTTGTGACCGTAATCGAGCTTTCGAACCGGCTTGCCATCGACAATGGAAATGTGGCCGTATTCCTCGTTGCCTTCATGCTCCCACGCATCAAGGAGTCGTTGCTGGATTTCAGGTGTGATCGCTTCAGGGACGAGGAGCACCGGCGCCTGCTGAATGATCATGCGCGGCGCTTCCTTCTGTAGCTGCGCTTTCGCCTCGGCCAGGATGCGCTCGGGGAGCATGTTTTCGGCCGGCCCTTCAAAGACCGCCCAGATATGAGTGCTGGGGGCAATCAAAAGCACTTTGCGAATGCCATGACCTGACACGCCATGAAACGTCGACATGCGTCCCTGCGGATCATGGAGTAATGGAAAAGGAAGACTGTGCTGATCAGCAAAAGCGCGCTGCTCTTCGACGCTCTCTGTGCCGATTGCGGCCACCTGCACGCCAAGGTCCTGAAAGCTTCGATGCGCATCGCGGAATGCCGCCATCTCCTGCACGAGGCCGCCTGTCGGGTCGAGCTGATAGAAAATGATAACCAGAGGCTTACCGACGAATTGATGCATCCCCAGCGAGGCGGCAGTATTAGCCGGCAGGGAGAAGGGTGGAATGCGATCCCCAACGCGCGGCGGAGTTTGTAATGGCGTCATGAATGGGAGTCTAATTCGTAAAAGCCCGATTCACACCAGCGCGGTCGCGAACAGCCGCGGATTTATTGACAGAAGTTGGTCACGTCGTCGCTGCGCTGTTGCGTGGGATCGTCAGGATCGGGACCAAAGACGGCATTGGGCCCGGCACTCCAGAGCAGGAACGGCCCAGTCGATGCCGGTGTTTCGTCGAAGTCGATTTGCCCGTTGGAATTCTTATCACCCAGCGCTTTACGCATCGCGGTAAGCGAGAGGCATCGCTCCACGTAAGCATGCTCAAACATGGGTCGCGGCCCCGTGCCGCTGTAATCATCGACAAATCCGCCGGGAGCGTGGATGTCGGCACCCCGATTGGCGGGCACGTAATAAATCTGCTGGCCCTGGCGATCGAGGATCACCGGGTCACCATATTCAGACGAAGAGAGTTTGAAGAGATCGGGATTGACGTAGGGGCCGTACACCTGTCCCTTTGTTCCACGAATCCGAAAGCCTGGCCCATCGAAGCCATCGTCGGCGGCGGATCCGGGGGCGATTAATGCCCAACAGAGTAACTCGCTGCCCTCGATGTCCCAGCCATCTTTCCCGGCAATGTTGCGGGGATAGTCGCGCTGATCGGTACGATAAGCTTCGAGCCCCTGCGAGAGGACCATCAGGTCGGCTTTCATGCGCGCGCGAAGCGCCTGTTTGCGCGCCTTGGCCAAAACTGGCATGGCCATCGCGGTGAGCAGCGTGAGCACGCCAACCGCCACCATCAATTCGACGAGCGTGAAACCCTTTCGACGCATTTACAACTCCGACGTTCGTCCCCTAGCCAACTCAGATGATGCTGACCAATTCTACTCGATGTCCAGAGTTCTCGAAGGAGAATTTGCCCATTCGAAGCAAGTTAAAATGAAAAGCGGAAGCGATGTTCAGTTCGACCAGTTTTTGCCCGTAAGCCTTTCGTAGGCCTCGACATAGCGTTTTCGCGTTCCCTGAACCACCTCCTCAGGCAAAGTGGGGGCGGGCGGCGTCTTATTCCAAGGCTGGGTTTCAAGCCAGTTCCGAACGAATTGTTTATCAAAGCTGGGTTGATCTTGGCCCGGTTTGTAACTGTCGGCCGGCCAGAATCGGCTGCTGTCGGGCGTCAGAATCTCGTCAATCAAGATCAGCGTTCCATCAGGAAGCTGACCAAATTCAAATTTCGTGTCGGCGATGATGATTCCTCGCCCATGCGCGTACTGCGCCGCCTGAGCATAAAGGCTTAGTGTGCGCTTGCGCATCTCACTGGCCAGGTCACTCCCCACACGTTGCGCGGCTTCGTTGAAGCTGATGTTGATGTCATGGCCGGTTTCTTCCTTTGTGGCCGGTGTGAAGATCGGCTCGGGCAGTCGATCGCATTGCCGCAGACCAGGAGGAAGTTTGATGCCGCAGACTGTTTGCGATGCCTGATATTCTTTCCAACCCGATCCCGCCAGATATCCGCGGGCGACGCACTCGATCGGCACGACTTTCGCTTTTTTCACCAGCATCGATCGCCCGCGAATCTGTTCCGCAAAAGGCTGAAGGATCGATGGGTAATCCTTCACATCGCTGGCGAGAAGATGGTTCTCGGAATTGCCGGCGAGCTTGCTGAACCAGAAGAGGCTAAGCGCCGTCAGCACGCGCCCCTTATCGGGAATGCCGTTCGGCATGATCACATCGAAAGCGCTGATACGATCAGTCGCCACGATCAGCAGCGACTGCCCAAGATCGTAAACATCGCGGACTTTTCCCCGACGAACTGGAAACGGCAGGTTGCTCTGCATCAACGCGCTGGACATGATTCAAGAATAAGGTGCCCGCGCGAAAAATAAAATCGGCCCCCTCCGCTGATCAAACGAAAACGGCGGACCTCGGAGGCCCGCCGTCATTAACTTTGTGGATGGATTGAGGCGTTTTATGCCATAAGTTGGCGTTTGCGAAGCCGAACGGCAAACATTCCAGCCATCAATACGAGTCCAGCGATCGCCGCAGCCGGAGTCGGGGCTACCGTGATCTGATCCTGGGCGGTGATGCTGGACAGGGCGACCAACGGCGTTCCCGGACCGGATGAATTCAGGGCAGCCGAGGCCCAATTGAAGGCGTCGGTGTTGATCTGGTTCTGAAGCGTGCTATTGGCCGTATAGAGCTTGATGGTCAGATTATCCAAGGCATCGTTGGTATTGAGATTGTCCGGAGCCGCATTGTAAGTGATTTTCCAGACGGCCAACTGGAATGCAGCTGCGGCTTCCAGTTCATTGGCAACCGAAGTCGCGTTAACAACATTGCCGATGTCTGCGGCCCACAAGCGCCCCAAAGCCGCCGCATTATCGGCGCCCATGGGACCATTCATGTACGTTGATACGGGCTTAGGAGCATTCGAGGGATCGGTGAGCGTGTAGTCATACTGCCCGTTCAGAGCAATATCCTGCGGGATATCGACGCAGAATGTGGAAAAGTTCATCCCGACTGGGCCGAGTGTCGATGGGCCGATGATCGTCCAGTTATATTGGCCGATGATGCCCGCACCACTCATGGCGGTGCTGCCCATGTATGGTGTAAGGGCAATTCCGCCATTGGTCACGGAATTAAACTGATACTCTACTGTGTTGGCTTGGGCGGCGCAGGCAAACAACGCCACCGCCGCCAGTGCGGCAAGCGATCGAACAAAACGCATTTTCATCCCTCGAAAAAACCTATTTCGCCCCCGCAAAGTCAGGAGCCCTCATTGAACGAATTGACCTTATCCCCTGCATTTCGGAACGGCAAACAAAGAATCAATTTTATCAGCCTTGGACACACCAATGATTGTGAATCTGGCGAAGTCGATTTGAATGAATCGGATTTTGGGACAATTCTGTGGCGCCTACATGTGATTTCTCGCAAAGTTGGGAAGCAATTTGGCCCGGTTTACCCGCTGGGCCGTCGCCACTATAGTCCCGGCCTGTGTCGGAGAAAGACAGAAAACCATCAGCCTGGAAGCGCCTGCGCTACAGGATGGAAGGAGGCGCGCTGGCGGTCGTCGCGGCGGTCATTCCGCGCCTGAGCTACCGCCTGCTGCTTTGTCTTGGCGATTGCCTTGGCACCTGCGGCTACTTGCTGCTCCCGCACGACCGGGCGGTGGCCTACGCAAACCTGAACATCGCCTTTGGCGATTCGATGCCTCCCGCGGAAAAGCGCCGAATTGTCCGCTACACCTTTCGCCGTTTTGCACGGGCAGTGCTCAGCATGTTCTGGGCTAAGGGAAAATCACAGGAACAGGTCCTGCAGCGGTATGACGTTGAGAATGTCGATTTGCTGCGCCGCATTCAGGAACGGGGCAAAGGCGTCATCGTGGTCTCGATGCATTTGGGCGACTGGGAACTGGGTTCACTTGCATTGGGCTGGCTGGGAGCGCCGATGACGATCGTCACAGAGCCAACGCGCAACCCTGCCATCGAACGGCGCGTGACGGCACTGCGAACGCTCTCGGGCCATCGCGCTGTGGCACCGCGCTTTGCGCTGATCCGCATGGCCCGCACGCTTCAACAAGGCGGCACGGTCGGAATGCTGGTTGATGTGAATGGCCGGCGTAACCGTGGTGGGGTCTGGCTCGATTTCTTCGGTTTGCCAGTCTTCAACGGCGCCGCCGAGGCGGTCATGGCCCTTCGGTGGGGCGCGCCCATTATCTTCGCTCACGTCGAGCATCTTCCTAACGGTCGCGCCAAAATCGTCTTCGGCCCCGAAGTCTGCTGCAAAGCCAGCGGCGACTTCGATGCCGACGTGAAAGAGATCTCGCAGCGTTGCCTGACGCTGTGCGAAGAGCTGATCAAACAGCATCCCGAGCAATGGCTCTGGACCTACAAGCGATGGAAGCGAAGGCCAACCGAAGAAATGGGCGGATACCCCTTTTATTCGCGTCATGCGCGCGTCTGAGCGTCACACGCTATACTTCAGAAGTGGCCGAAAGCTTTTTCGAATTTCATCAGCGCACAACGCAGGCCCGCAAATCGGCTGCAAAGCCAGTCGCTGCGCCCTCTGATGGTAAAGTAGATGGGAAGGCGCCGCTCACCGTCACCGAGTTGACCGCCAGAATCAATCGTGCGCTCACGACTGCGGTTCCAGAGATGCTCAGCGTCCGTGGGCAGGTGAGCAATTTCAAGATTCACGCCGCCTCGGGCCATGCCTATTTCACCCTCAAAGATGCAGTGAACTGCGTTGAATGCCGGATGTGGGATCGCGACGTTCAGCGCCTGAAGTTTCAACCGGAAGACGGCATCGAACTGGTCGCGGGCGGAAAGATCGGCGTATATGGACAACGGGGTCGCTATCAACTCAACGTGGTCTGGCTCCATCCGATGGGGCAAGGCGCGCTGGAGCTGGCCTTCCGTCAACTTCGATTGAAGCTTGAAACGGCAGGGCTTTTCAATCCCGATCGCAAAAAGCCGTTGCCGCTATATCCGCGGAAGCTTGCGCTGGTGACCAGCGCTCAGGCCGCGGCACTGCATGACATGCTCAAAGTCCTGCGGCGCTGCCCCTGGATCTGTTTGACGGTTTATGCCGTTCCCGTTCAAGGCGATGGCGCCGCTGCGAAGATCGCCGCGGCTTTGGCTCATCTCAACAAGTTCGCCGCGCGGCTGGAAATTGATGCGATTCTGCTAGCACGCGGCGGTGGTTCGCTCGAAGACCTTTGGGCATTCAACGAGGAAGTCGTCGCTCGCGCGATCGCGGCATCGGCGATTCCCATCATCACCGGTATCGGCCATGAAGTGGATGTCAGCATCGCTGACCTGGTGGCCGATCATCATGCCCATACGCCCACCGAGGCTGCGCAGGTTGCAATTGCCCAATGGCGTGAAGTGCCGGCTCGTGTCGGGCAGTGCCAGGCCCGGTTCGCGCGGGTGATGGCCGCCATAGTGCAGGATGCACGTCAATCGCTCCGCGCCATCGAGCGTCACGAAATCTTCCGCCGGCCGATGGACACGATCCATAATTACCGGCAATTCCTGGACGACCGTCAGCGGGCACTGTCGATGGCAATGGTAAGCCGCCTGCATTCAAGCCAGTCGATGCTGCGCGAGCGAAGCGATCACGTTGCCGCACGATTCCCAAGATTCCTCCAGGCGCTGCGCGAAAAAATCAGCGGCTTTGATGTCGCGCTTCAGACGCGCATGACGCAGCGGCTCGCGCGCTTCGGACGTCGGGTCGCTGCTGATGCGGCGCGCCTGGCATGTCACGATCCGAGGCAGGTGCTCCAGCTTCGCAGTGAAGATTTGAAAGCTAAAGCTCATCGTCTGGAGCGCGCAGCCAACCTCGACCTCCAACGCCGCTTTTCCAAGCTCACTGCGCTCGAACGGCACCTTGAATCGATCAGCCCGCGCAATGTGCTTCAACGCGGCTACACTCTGACCTATCGCAAACAGGGCCAAGTCCTTCTTAAGAGCCAACAGCAAATCAAACCTGGCGACAAACTTGTAACGCATTTTGCCGATGGACAAGTCGAGTCGGTGGCGCAGGACAAGAACCAGTTGCCTCTATTTGAGTGATCGGTCCAGCCCGGCTTGACACCCTTGAGATGCTCGCCTCTTATATGATTGAACGGTAATGGCCAGCGAGATCATCTCCATATTTTCCAGCGGCGACTACGAAGCGCAGATTCGCCGCGCGGCAGGCGTGCTTCGCGACGGCTGCATTGTCGTGCTGCCCACCGAGACGCTCTATGGAGCTGCGGGGGTGCTGACAAATCCCAAGGCGCGCCAGCGGCTTGAAGCGCTGCGGGGCAATGGCCAGTCGATTTATCCTTTCACGCTGCACCTTGCTCGACCTGACGATGCCCAACGCTACGTGGGTCCGCTCAACGAATATGCCCACCGACTGATTCACAAGCTTTGGCCGGGGCCTGTCACCATGGTTTTCCCGGTTAGTGCCAGCGACCGAAAGGAAATCGCGTCGCGGCTGAACCTGTCCGAGTCGGATCTATTTGACGAGCAGGGGATTAGCCTGCGATGTGCGGACAATATCGTCGCAACCGATGTGCTGGGACAACTTGATGGGCCCGTGGCAATGACCGCGGCCGGCCCGAACATGGCCGGCTCGCAATGGTCGGCCGAGCGATTGGCTTACGATCTGGGTGACAGTGTCGATCTGATAATCGATGCCGGTCCTACGAAATATGCCAAGCCATCGACCATCATCAAGGTCGAGCCTGCTGGGTATCAAGTGCTACGCCAAGGCGTCTACGACGAGCGCATCATCGAACGGCTCTTGCGGACGACGATCCTATTTGTCTGCAGCGGCAACACCTGCCGTTCGCCCATGTCCGAGGCGATTGCCCGCCAGGTCTTGAAAGAAAAGCTCGGCGGCAACGATCAGGAACTGGAAAAACGCGGCATCAGTGTGATCTCGGCGGGAAGCTTTGCGATGCCGGGCGCTCGGGCGACGCCGCAGGCGGTCGAGGCCCTCAAAGAACTAGGGATCGATTTGACGAGCCACCGGTCGCGTCCGCTGACCGTCGAGCTCATCCATCAGGCTGACAAGATTTATACCATGAGCCGGAACCATGCGATGGCAGTGCTGTCGCTGGTGCCTTCGGTGGGGCCGAAGGTCGATACCCTGGATCCGAATGGGGATATTGACGACCCCATCGGCAGCGAAGTCGGCGTTTACAAAGATCTTGCCGGGCAGCTTCGAACGCTCATCGAGCGCCGCGTGTCGGACATCGTCGTGTAGACGATAATTTGGGCTGGGTTTCCTCAACGCAGTGTCAGTGTCGCAGTAATTGCTCCTGTCGATCAGCGGAATCAGTTGGCGGACGCAAAAGCGGGTGGCTGAACAGAGGCTCAATGTCCCGAGCCGTGACACGTCGCGATGGGTGTGCTAACTTAATAGCCAAGTTACGTTGGATGCCTTATAAGTGCGGTAATCGCCTAAGATGGCCGTGCGCCGGCAGGTTGTCGAGCAATTTATGAAATTAGCGGTGGCATGCGATCATCGAGGATATGAGGCTAAGCGTCGGCTTTTGCCTTTGCTCAAGAAGCTGGGGCATGAGGTCGTGGACTTTGGTTGTGAAAGCGGCGCTTCGGTGGATTATCCTGACTATGCCATTCCCGCTTCCCGCGCGGTGATCGATGGCACCGCCGAGACGGCCATCCTGCTGGATGGCAGCGGCATCGGCATGTCGATCGCGGCCAATAAGGTCTTTGGCATTCGTGCCGCCCTGGCGCACGATCAGGTGACCGCGCGGATCGCCCGCGAACACAATCATTGCAATGTGTTATGCCTGGGCGTCGATCTGCTCAGTGAAGATCAATGCCGGCAGATCGTTGAGATTTTCCTCAGTACCCAATTTGCCGACGGACGGCACGTTCGCCGAATCGAAAAGCTCCGGCAGATCGAAGCCGAAGAAAGCGAGCGACTGCAGGCGCAGCATGTCGGACAAAAATCCAAATAGAACCGGGCTCACGCGGGCCAATGGCGCGCGATCTTTTCCCGGAGGAATTTGGCACTTCGCGCCAGTTCTTCGATTCCATTCACACCGTCTTCGATACTGATCCAGCCATTAAATCGTACGCCCGCGAGCTCGGTGAAAATGGCATCGTAGTCGTTGAGCCCTTTGCCGATTTCACCGTGGCGCAGCCGCTTGGCATACCCAACCGAGTCCTCTTCCTTGCGTAAATCTTCGATTGTGCCATCGGCCAAATATCGATCGCTGGCGTGCATCGTCACGACACGGTGCTTCACCCGCCGAAGCAATTCGAGCGGATCTTCGCCGGCAAGAATGGTGTTGCTCGGATCGTAATTGACGCCAAAGCCGGGCGACTTCACTCGATCGACCAGTTCGCAGAAGACGTCCATCTTCTGGGCGAACTCGGGGTATTGCCAGTAATTGTCTTTGTAGTGATTTTCGATAATGAGCGTGATGCCTCGCTCTTGAGCATGGGGAATGCAGGCTTCAATACCCTCAGCGGCATATTGAATCCCATCCTTTCGGCTCACCTCCGGCCTGCGCTGCCCAGATAGCACCCGACAGAATTTCCCGCCCAGTGCAGCCGCCATGTCAATCCAATGCTTCTCGGCATCGATCTGCTGTTGGCGGAATATGCGATCGGGATGCGTGAAATCGGGCGAGCAGCAGAACATTGGGATCGTCAGCCCCTTATCTTCCGCCATCTTCCGCGCGGTATTCCAGAAAGAAGGCTCGCGCAGCTCGATAAAGCCGCTGTAAAACTCGAGTCCATCGATGTCGAGCGTTGACGCAAGATCGATCCACTGTCTCACGGTCATCTTGCCGTGAATGCACAGATCATCGAGATACGCCTTAGGGAATGCGGCAAGGTTTGGCATGTGCTTCTCAAATTCCTATTTGATCGGATTGCGGCCGATGACCGGATACTGCTCGATCTCCAGCACGCTGCCGGACACCGGCCGACTTTCGTCACTCAGCCAGTAAACGGATGCCGCCGAAATAGTCTCGGGTGACATGATCCGACCGGACGGCGCAAAGGCCTTGGGCGGATGGTCGGGCCAATCGGGAGGCAGACCTTCTTTGATCTTCAGTGCGTACTCGTTGGGCGACAGCACCCAGCCGAGGTTCAATTGGTTGATGCGGACCTGATCGGCGCCAAGAGCATCGGCCAAATTACGCGTGAGCGTAATTAGCGCGCCCTTCGAGACGCTGTACGCAAGCTGATTGGCTTCGCCGCAGTAACCGTTGATTGAGCCGATGTTGAGCACGCAGCCGCGCGTGGATTTCAAATGCGATATAGCCGATCGGATCATCAGCATTGGGGCGCGAACATTGATGGCCATGGCCCGATCGAACAAAGCGGCATCGGTTGTTTCTAAATTCGAGCGAACGATCCAGGCGGCGTTGTTGACGATTGCATCGATCCGTCCAAAGGCCTTTTCTGCCGCGGCAACGATGCGAGCCGGGGCATCGGCGTCGGCCAGATCATCGATGTGCAGAGCCACGGACTGCTTCAGATCGGCTACCACTTTTTGGCCCAGGTCTTTTTCCAATCCATGAATCAGAACGCGCGCGCCTTCAGCGACGCATCGGCGCGCGATGGCTTCGCCGATCCCTGTCGTGCTGCCGGTGACGATGATGCATTTGTCTTTCAGACGCATGCGAGTGGCTTTTGCGAGGTTCGTACTTTATCGGGTGGCTCGCCCTTTTCCATTGCCCGCGCGCTTCGGTAGACTGACGCGCGGCTCGGGAATTTCTGGGAGCGTCGGCGAATGGCGTTGGTCCTGACTTACACAAAGCGCGTGCGCGAAGCGCTAAAGGCTCCCACCCGGCTGATTGCCGATCTGGCGTTTCTCGCATTTGCCGCGGGAGTGCTCGGCCTGCTGGTGATGATGGGCAAGCAGGTTTCGGCTCAGTACACACCGAAAGTCGAAATCAGCTTATCGTTTCTTACGCTACCGAAATGCACGCTTTTGAGTCTGGGCCGCGGATTTGCGGCTTATGTGCTTTCGCTGCTTTTCACGCTCGTTTACGGCACAGTGGCAGCTCACAATCATCGCGCGGAAAGAGTGATGATTCCGGCGCTGGACGTACTTCAAGCGATTCCGGTGCTCGGATTTTTGCCGGGCGTGGTATTGGCGATGATCCGCATTTTTCCCACTCGCGAGATCGGGTTGGAAATCGCCTGTGTTGTGATGATCTTCACCGCGCAGGTCTGGAACATGACTTTCAGCTTTCACGGCAGCCTGCGCGCAATCCCTCAACCGCTGCATGAAGTGGCCGCCATCCATCGACTGAGCGGCTGGCAGAAATTCCGGCTGCTTGAAGTGCCGGCTTCGATGATTGGGCTCGTCTGGAACTCGATGATGTCGATGGCGGGCGGCTGGTTTTTTCTCACCGTCAACGAGGCCTTCACGCTGGGCGATCATGACTATCGCCTGCCGGGCATCGGCTCCTACATGAATGAAGCGATCAACCAGCACAATACGCCGGCGATGATCGCGGCGATTTTCGCGATGGTGATCATGATCGTTGCGGTCGATCAGCTTTTCTGGCGGCCGATTGTGGTCTGGAGCCAGCGTTTCAGGATGGAAGACTTGAGCGGAGAAGAGCAACAGTCGTGGGTGCTGGACCTACTCCGCCGATCGCGCATCTATACCTGGAGTGCGGCCGCGATCGAGGCGCGCCGGCAACATCGCCATCGGGAAAAGGCAATGGCGGTTCTGGCGGTTGGCGATGGAAACGGGAAGGCGGCGACTCCGACCAGTACCGCAGGTCGTCGGGGCAGACCAGGTAATGCTATTGCGGCGATGCTCCCCTGGCTGGTGCTCGCGCTGCTGGCTGTCGGAGCGATTTGGGGAACGATCGAGCTGGTTCGGCTGCTCGTGCATCTTCCGATTCACGACGCGAAAAAGCATGAAGATTGGCTGAGCGTCGTCCTGGCGCTCGGCGCTTCGTTCCTTCGCACGACCGGCGCTGTAGCACTCGGGGCTCTGTGGACATTGCCCGCAGGCATCATGATCGGTCGCTCGCCAAAGTGGTCGTCGCGGCTTCAGCCGATCATTCAGGTCGTCGCCAGCTTCCCTGCTCCGATGCTCTTTCCTATCGTGACGATGGCTTTGGTCGTGCTGAAGATTCCTTTCACGATTGGCTGCGTTGCACTGATGCTGCTGGGAGCGCAATGGTACATTCTGTTTAATGTCATCGCGGGCGCGATGGCCATTCCCAGTGATTTAAAGGAAGTCTGCAGCGTCTATCGCATGGGCCGGCTCGAGCGCTGGCGGCGGCTTTATCTGCCTTGCGTGTTTCCCTATCTCGTCACCGGCCTCGTGACGGCAGCGGGGGGCGCGTGGAACGCAACGATCGTTTCCGAATTCGTCCAGCTTCCCAGCCGCACCTTCGTGGCCTTCGGACTTGGGTCGCTCATCAGCAGGGCCACAACAGAGGCCAATTACTCGCTGCTGGCCGCGGGCGTCGTGACGATGGCGGTCTTCGTCGTCTTCCTCAACCGATTGTTCTGGAAGCGGCTCTATCGCCTGGCGGAAGAGCGATACAGCCTGAACGTATGATGGATGAAAGGATTGGAATTCCATTGACAGCCAGCGCCCAAACAATAGTTGCTGCACAATCCAGCACTGAAGCGTCGCCGATCTGCGAAGTCCGCGACGTCAGCGTGATCTTTGCCGGGCGACCCGCAATCGAAAATGTCTCGCTGGCGATCAACGCCAATGAAGTCGTGGCGATTCTGGGCCCCAGTGGCTGCGGAAAAAGCACGCTGCTGCGCGTGATGGTCGGCCTGATTCCACCCAGCAGCGGGAAAGTCCTCACCCATGGCCAGCCACTCCGCGGAATTCATCCCGGCACCTCCATCGTCTTTCAGAATTTCGCGCTCTATCCCTGGCTGACCGTACGCGAAAACATTCAAGTCGCAATGAATGGGCTGAATCTCGACGAAGCAGCCGCGGCCCAGCGCGTGACGCGCTGCATCGATATCGTCGGCTTGGATGGTTTCGAAGAAGCCTATCCCAAGGAACTTTCCGGCGGCATGAAGCAGCGCGTGGGCATTGCCCGCGCATTAGCGCGTGGCCCGGAAGTGCTTTGCATGGATGAGCCTTTCAGCGCGCTGGATGTGTTTACGGCTGAGAGCTTGCGAAGCGAAGTCTATCGCCTCTGGACCGGTGCAGATACCTCCGCGCCTGCCGATGCGAATGCCGGCATTCATACTGCGGGCCTCAAAAGTATTTTGATGATCACGCACATCATCGAAGAGGCGGTTTTTCTGGCAGACCGCATCGTCGTGATGGGCACGCGGCCGGGCCACATTCGGCAGATTATTTCCAATTCGATCCCGCATCCGCGCGATTATCAGTCGCCGCAGTTTCAAAACCTGGTGCAGCGGCTTCACGACATCATTGTCTCCGAGCATCTTCCTGAAGAGCCGGCGGCTAGCGAGACCGTCAGCAGTGCGGACGCCATGCTGGCCTGTGAACCGGTGCCGCATGTGCACCTGGGCGAGGTGGCTGGCCTAATAGAAATTCTCCACGACAACGGCGGGCAGATGGATGTGTTCCGCCTCGATTCCATCACCGACTATGACTTTGGCCACACGCTGGCGGTGGTTAAAGCCGGGGAAATGCTCGATCTTCTAGATACGCCCAAAAACCGCGTTCTCCTGACCCCGATAGGCGAAAAGTATCTGCAGGCCGACATGAATGGCCGCAAACTGCTGATCAATCAGCAGCTTCAGACGCTTGGCGTTTTCCGATACGTCGTGCAGATGCTCAAAGAAGCCAAGAATCATCGGCTTCCGGAAGAAATCGTCCGCGAAGAGCTGGTGATGCGATTGCCGACTGAAGACGTCGATTCGCTGGCCGAGACCGTCATCAACTGGGGCCGCTTCGGCGAGCTGATTGGATACTCGCCGGATACGGAGGAAGTTTATTTGGACCAGCCCTCACCGCCCGCGGGAGAAGCGGCCAATTCCTGATCGCGGCGTCATTTTGAAAAAATATCGATCTCCAGATCCTGTTTCCCAGTCGGCGGAACCTCGACGATGATTTCTTTGCCATCGTTGGGATGGAAGTGATCGTAGATTCGCTGGCCTTCGATACTGGGAGAAAGATCGCGCTGCCGGGCGGCGGTGATCCACTCTTGTCTATCGGCATCCGTGAAGGTTCCAGCACGCATCTTTTGATTCATCCTGAGCTGAATCGGATCGCGCGAATTGCTGACCCATCGCGTCGCATCTTGACGAATTTGCACGCGGTATCGCCCCGCGACGGGGCCAGTCTTCGTATCAAACGAGAACTGGCCGCGAACTGGACCGGTGTTGAAAATACGGGCAACGATCGTTGGGGCATGAGGCGAATCGATTGGCGTGAAGATGATGTATCCGCGCGGGAGTGGCTGGCCGTCGAGCTTCACAATTCCCTGCAGTGCGACGCGCGGCTGATCTGTCAGAAACCCGCTGGCTTTGATCCAGCTAAAGAGCAAATCGGGCCACTGGCCAAGTACCGGATCTCCCAGCGGAAAGCCAACGCCATGCTCGCCTGATGCAAAGAAGTGGGCCTCGGCGGGTATGTGCGCCCGCGTCAGCGCGCCGTACAAATCCATCATTCCCCGGAGATGACTCGTGTCTTCAGCCGTGCAGAACATGAACGTCGGCGGGGGAGCCATTTTCTGATCGCTCGTCGCAGGCAGCCGCGATGATCCATACGCGAGCACAAGGAAATTCGGCTGGCTCGCGAAGCGCATCAGCGGATCTGCATCATCAGGCTTCGCCTCAAGAGGCTTAAACGTCGAAGCGGCAGCCAACTCCGCGCCCGCTGAAAATCCGATGATCCCAATGCGCTGCTTATCGATATGAAACTTGTCCGCATGAGCGCGCAGGTATTGCATCGCGCGCTGCGCATCGGCCATTGAATATTGCATCCCGTACATCGGCCGGATGCGATAGCGCAGGACAAATGCCGAGATGCCGCGCGCCTGAAACCACTGGGCAATCTCAACGCCTTCAAAATCAACGCATCGCGTCGTAAACCCGCCGCCGGGACAGATCAGGATTGCCGCGCCGGTGCTGTCCTTCGCATCGGGGAGGAACGGGAGAATCGCCGGCTTGTCCTCATCCGTATTACCCGCCGCGCCCGGCGCGCCATTTGGCCAAAGCTCGATAAACTTTCCGAGCTTTTCCTGCGCGGAAGCGCGTATCTCACCTAATGTCAAAACCGCCACCATCACAGCCAGTACGTGGATGATTCTCATTGCTCCAGCCCTTTCTCGATTGTGCATTCAATGTACGGCCCCGTGCATAAAGTGACAAAGAATCGCTCACTCGATCAACCAACATGCACTTCAGAATGAATTTGGAAATTTAGCCGCCGCATGCACTTAACTGCTTTTAACGGAGTCTGGCACGCCCGCTGCTTTGCCGCGGTGTGGCGGGCGGCTTGCTTCACATCGGCTGCCCAAATCAAGGGAGACTCCATGATAACGAAATTGACTTGGCTTGCCGCCGGTTTATTGGCGCTGCCATGGTGTGCTGGCTGCGCCTCGACGCCCAATGAGCCCACCGCTGGGCAAGGCGGCGCTTACACGCAATATATCCTCTCGCTCTATGACCAGCCGACCGAAACTTATGCACAGCGAACGATCGAGTTTCCGGTGCGAATCGCGGTGGCGCAAATCGGCGAGCAGTCGCCCGATCCTGGCTTCGTGGGCACCCTCGATTCCGCGCGCGATGTGATCTGGCAAACGGCGCCATTGCCCGCCCCGATCAACTGCACGGCTACACCATCGCGTGAACCAATTCGCGCTCTTCAATCCATGGCTCGCGATCAAGGTGCCGATTATCTGCTGGTCTATGCGGCGACGGTTGAGCCGCAGAGCTACACGTCCCCGCTGTCGGCATTGGACTTGACCATTGTCGGCGCATTCGTCGTGCCGAGCCAGCAGGTCACCGCGAACGCGCGCGGCTCGGCCGCTTTAATCGACGTGCGTAGCGGCCGAGTCGTACTCAGCGCCGCAGCACAGGCCTCTGCATCGCGCTTTTCGCCCGATGCTAGCGCGAGCAGTGATCTCAATCGTGTCTCCAGCGAAGCACATGCAAAAGTCTTTAAGCTGCTCGCGGAGAACTTCGTCCGCAGTGCCCGCGACCGCGCGGCCGGCCAGGAGACGCAGGCTGCTTCCGCTTCAACTTCGGATATTTCCGCAAGGCAAGGTGCGCGATGAAAGCTGCTCTTTCCATCGCTCTGATTGCGCTTTTTCTGGCCCCGCATATTTGCCCGGCGGCTCAAGTCGTCGCGGAAGACGGCACCTCGTTCGAACTCAAAGATCACACGGTCAATGTGCTGATTCGAAATGGAATTGCCGTCACGCACGTCCGGCAGACATTCCATAACCCGACCAATCGTGAAACCGCCGCCATCTACACGTTTGCGCTGCCGCCGCATTCGACCGTGTTGAATTTCAGCATCTTTGTCGATGGACGCGAGATGGTCGGCGAAGTGGTCGAGCGCCAGGCCGCTGGCGAGGTGTCCAGGAACGAAGCTGCCAATGCGCATTATGCGGCGATTCTCGCCCAGCAGGATGGCCGGACGCTGACCCTTCGCATCGCCTCGATCAAGCCTCATGCCGATCAGCGCATCGAGTTGAATTATCAGCAGGAAATCCAAGTCGTCCGAAATGAAGCGACGTATCTGTACCCAGTTGCAGATGTCACGTCGCCGCCTCGACCCGAGGATGGCCTGACGATGACCATCGATGCCACGAGTGATTCCCCGGTAACGAACTGGTCATGTCCAAGTCAACCTTCACAGATGCACATCACGCGCTTCAGCGACCGATATGCTCGCGGCGAGCTTCATGCAATCGGCACCGGCCTCGTTCGCGACGTGAAGTTCACCTGGCATGTCGCGCCGAAGTCCAACTTCATGCACTTTGCCACGTCCAAAGCCCCGTCGGAAGACGGCTACTTCAGCCTTACGCTTTTGGCTGATGATGGACTCGCAGCAAACGAGCCGCCGCTGGATGTGATCCTAATTCTCGATATTTCGGGCAGCATGAATGACGATTCGAAGCTGGCGCAGGCGAAAAGTTCGTTGCTTGCACTGCTCGATCATCTACCCGTCGCCGATCGCTTCAACATCATTGCATTCAATACAAAGCCTATCGCCCTGTTCGACGGGCCGCGCAGTGCTAATGAAACCATCAAACAACAAGCCCGCACGTTCATAGAGCCCCTGCGCGGCCATGGCATAACCAACTTCCGCGCAGCAGTGTCGGCGGCCTGCTCGGGCAATCGCGAAAATCGTCCAGCAGCGATTGTTCTCCTCACCGATGGCCTGGCAGAAATCGACGACCTGCCGGCCTTGAGACAATTGATCGCGGTACGCCCCAGCCAGACGACCATCTCCTGCATTGGTGTCGGGACAGATGCTGATCGCGCGGTTCTCGCTCGCATTGCCGATTCCACGGGTGGAAGCGCAGGATTCATCTCCGATAGCGATCCTCGGCGATGTGCCGAAGAAATCGCCAGCCACCTGGTGGCGCCCAGCGTGAGCAGTGCGAGAATTTCATTTTCCGGCGTAGAAGTCAGTGATCTCGAACCTCCCGCGCCATTCGAGTTGTTTCATGGAAAGCCCACCACGATTTATGGCCGGTATCGCCAAGCGGGAACCGCTCAATGTGAGATTACTGGAGTGGCTGGCGCTCAGCCGTATCGGCGTACTTTCTCCCTTTCATTCCCCGATTTAGACGACAGGGCTCCTGAGATCGAAAATATGTGGGCACAGCGGCGGGTCGATCGACTGCTGAACGCGCCGAAGCTCGATGGACCGACGATCGATCAGATCGTTCGGCTCGGCGAAAGCTATGCCATCGCGAGTCCCTACACCTCTTACCTCGTGCTGGAAAACGATGCGGCTTATGCCCGGTGGAAAATCGCCCATCGAAATGCATTTCGCATCATGCGCCAGCGCGAGGCGGAAGATGCAGTCGAATCGCAGCTTGAATCCTTGCGGCAGTAATCGCCAAATGGCGTTGGCGGAATCAATGAGATCGCCCGTGCAGAGGATGCGCATGCAAACACTTCTTTGAAATCCATGCCTGCAACGTCAACGCCTCATTCTGTTGAACCGCCCACGCCACGTCCGCCCGGCGCCGGAGCTTTTGATCCGCTGATGAGCGCGGCGGTCCTCGCGCTGGCGGCCATCAGCCTTGCCGAATCAATCCGGGCCAGGGGGTCCCGGCAAAATGGGTCCTGAGCCACACCCATCGATGGCCGGGCGCGGAAATCGCGCCCGGCTGTCTTCAATTGAGGAAGCATCATTCAGCGCTCGGCTGATGCGTTGGCCATTGATCACGATGATCATCGCTGGCGCATGCGTGGCCTTGCCACGATGGCCGACGACAGAACAATTCCTGCAATTCGACCGCGCCGCATTGTTGAATGGACAGATATGGCGGCTGTTTACCTGTCACTTGGCGCATTGGTCGGCGTCACATCAATTTTGGTCGGTCGGAGCATTCGTGGTTCTCGGATTGGTCGGTGAAGTTGTGGATCGTCGAGCATTCGCGGTTTGCTGCGTTGCCGCCGCGCTGGCGTGTTCGTTTGCGCTCCTGTTGTTCTGGCCCGATGTGCAGCTCTATCGAGGAATGAGCGGAGTTGACTCGGCGCTGTTCACCTGGCTCGTCGTTTTTAACTTGCGCCCAAGTAGCGATCACCGGTACTCGGCTGCACATAAGATCGCACTTGTCCTGCTCTTGATCGCTTTCATCGCAAAAGTCGCATGGGAAGGGCAGACCCATCACAGCCTTTTCGTAGTCAGCGATCAGAGTTCATTTGTTTCGCTCCCAGGCGTGCATGCCGTCGGCGGGGCAGTCGGAATTTGCGTGGGGATGTTCCGCCCGCGTTCATTCTTTCAGTTGGAGTATCGCTATAATTGATGCCTCATGACTCGCCGGCTGGCCAGCTTCGCACGAACGCATCCTTACGCGACGTGGCACATGCTGAGCATGGCCGGACTCATCGGATTGCTGGTCTTGTTTTCTGCGCTGCGCTCGTCCGAGCGCGCGATCGATGCACTGATCATGGGATATTGTGTGCTTCTCACCGTGCCCTATTTCTTTTTCGACCTTCGAGATGCCAGGAGCCGGCGGCTGCGTGCCCGCGGTCTTTGTCCCCGGTGCGGCTACGATCTTCGCGCCACGCCTGATCGATGTCCCGAATGCGGGCTCGCGGCTCCGAGAGAAAATAAACCGTGATGGACTGCATGCGATCGCGCATTTTTGCCGCATTTTTAGCGGCTTGACATCGCTTCAAAGCTGCATAGAGTACGGATCGTTCGGCCCGGCGGCTTAGCTGTCGGGCCGCCAAAATTAGGGCGCGTAGCTCAATTGGTTAGAGTACCGGACTGTCGATCCGGTGGTTGCGGGTTCGAGTCCCGTCGCGCTCGCTTCTCCAAATCTTAGGTGAATTCCTGATTCTCGATCAGGTGGACTACTACTCCCATTTCATGGGATCGCCGAATTCACTAAACATCAGCCCAGCCTAAATTGAGCATGGAGTCGCAACATGGGCTCGATGCTCCACAACTTCCGAGTTGCATTGTCGCTTACCGCGATCGCTTCGCTGGCGCTATGCTGCAGCGGATGCTTGGTCGTACCCATCGGGCATAAGGAAACCCCGGCATCACCAAATGACGCGCGTGCCCTTACACCCCAGATGATCGCGACGCTAAACCCGGCCATGAGTCGCGAGGAAGTTTTGCTGCAGCTTGGCGAGCCGGATTTCTGGTGGGATGGTCAGCGCGTTTTCGCTTACCAATGGACGATGAGCACATTGGATGTGATTTGGGTCGCCGTTAGCCCCGGCTCCATATTCGGCGGCGATATACGGGCCTTGAAGTTTCATACGCTGCTCATGGAATTCGATGCCAACGGCCAGCTCAAGCGGTGGGAGCAATTTGCCAGCAACTCCGCTGCTCTTGGTGAAGCGGACGTCATTTCGCCGCGGAAGTCTTCGGTCTTAGCGTTGAAATCGCGCTGGCGGTCAACAGGGGGTTGATGCCATGAATCACAAACTGTTGCTTATCGTCCTGGGGTGTGTGCTGTGCGGCTGCGATGCACAGCCGCAGGCGCCAACCCGTGATCAAATTGAAAAGGGGCCGTTAAGTTTTGTGCAGGATGGGACGACCACGCGCGAAGATGTGCTCCTGCGGTTCGGAACGCCTACCGGGCAATTTGAAGGCGATCGCATTCTGACATTCAGGCTCGCAATATCGCGCGCGCTCGAGGTGACGCCCGCTTCGCGCGTCGCGCTGACGTATCGACATGATGACCAGGGAGTGTGGAACGGTACAACGCATGAACTGGTTGTTGTCTTCGACGGCAAAAACGTCGTTCAAAAGCATCGGCTCATCCAGATCCAGGATCCACGCTGATGGATGCAAAATGGTCCAACTTGATCGTATTCATCAGCGCGCTCCTGTTCGCATCGCTGGTTGGCGGATGCGCGCACCCTTACACGACCCCGGAAGTAAATCGGACGTGGCTGAACTTCCTTCAGGACAACCGAACCACGCGGCAGCAGGTTATCGCCAAACTGGGTGAGCCAACGGCCTCGTTCGAAAATGGACGGATCGTCGCCTATCGACTCATCGGCCCCAACGCGCCCGATCCGGCCCGTGATATCTATCTCTTCAAACCGCTTGATGGGATCCCGCCGATTGTCGCACGTGCGCCGGAGCCGCTGGATGAAGTTGACTGGTCCGTCAGGCTGGAGTGGAGCCTGGTGCTCGTTTACGACCCCCAGCAGATCGTCACGCGACACAGCGTCGTGCGACGCTTTTAAAGCGACGCCGCAATGGGAAGCTTCCGTCGTGCCAGCTCGCTTCATTTCTAATTGCCCGGCTCATACCCCATCTGCTGGCCGGTTCCCTGATACCAGCTCGCCGGTGCGTGAACGAAGGTGTGAAAGCCGTTGACCATCAGCGCCACTCCAAGCAGGCCAAACATAATTCCGGCTGGAAGCCCGAAGCGGAACTTGGTCCCGGCGGCAATCGTGCAGAGAATCACGCCTAGCTGAAGACACGCGAATGAAATCTCCAGCCAGAAGCTCTTTTCGACCAGTACATTCCGGCGAGTGTTGAACTCGCGAGCGTCAGCCATGATCTTCGCGCGGTCTTTGGCTTCCTTGGCCGCGATCTGGTCCATCGAGTTTCCGAGATTCACCAAGGCTTGCGCCCGCTCGCCGGGTTCACCTGCCGACAGCGCGCGAGCCAGGTCGCGGGTCTGCTCCAGTCCATGTTCTTTAACACTCTTGGACTGGTAGTAGGACCAGGCATCGTTGACCTTTCCCTGCTCGAGAATCGCTTGGAGATTGGATGCGCTCCATCGTCCGCTCGAGAGAGCCGCGATGACTGCGAGAACCGCGGTCATGCGCGCAGCCCAGTTCGAGGGCTCATCTTTTTTCTCAGTCGGCGTGCTCTGTTTCTCGCTCATGTCGGGCATTGTATCGAAGAGACGCGCATCATGCCTTTTGCAGGCGCTCGGCCAGATCCGCGAGCCGGCATTCGATCCGCAACGCCTGTTCGCGTCCCGAAAGCTCGGCCGCCGCGATTCGGCTGTCGAGGCTCCAGGTGGTGCAGGCAAAATAAAAGACGAATACGTAAAACGCTCCAAAGAGCGCCTTGGGATCGGATGAATGACTCAGGCCAAGAAGCAAAGCGACGACGGTGAGGATTCCAGCGGCCACCGTAAGAATCCCGGCAATCGATGAGACCGAAGTGCGGGATTGCTTGCGCTTACGCAGATCTCTGACGATATAGAATGACGCAGTCAGAAACGCCACCGCCAGCGACAGATGACCAACCAGCATGAGCGGGGCGACATGGTGCAGAACATCGGCTCGCACGATCAGAGCCGAGCATCCCAGCAGCAGGATCAACAGAATCGTCCCGAGGACCGACGATTGGCGAGTCAGCGGGGGATGAATCAGCATGTCCAGCCTTTTCTGATAGGTTTCGCGCAGAGCCGGTGAGACCGTTTGCACATCCAGCAACTGTGCACGAAGTTCTTCTGATGGATTAGGCATGGCTTTCTCCTTGGCTTAAGATTTCCTTGATTGCACGTTTCGCATAATGCAGGCGCGATTTGACAGTGCCGACCGGCACCCCAAGCAGCGCCGACATTTCTTCCAGCGACAGGTCTTTGAGAAAAAAGAGCGTCAGAATTTCGCGCTGGGCGAGGGGGAGGCGGCGAGCGCATGGTGCACTTGCTCGGCATTGTGAAAATCTGAAAAACAATCGTTCTGACGATCATCGCGCAAATCCGCAGATTCCTTCGCGTCCAGCTCCTGCAAATCCGGTTGCTTGAGTCGCGTGAGGGCGACGTTGCGGGCGGTGCGGTAGAGAAACGCCGGCAAAGCTCGTGGATCGCGCAGGGAATGCAACGATCGGAAAATCCGAAGCCATGTTTCCTGCAAAACCTCCAAAGCATCGGCTTCCGATGAAACCAGTTGCCGAAGGTAATAAAACAGCGGCTTTTCCCAGAGCTCCACGATCGGCTCAAACGCGGCCCGGTCGCCTCGCTTCCATCGAACGACTAGAAGCTCCGATTCAAGCAGTTGTCTTTCCCGCGTCATTAATCTCCAATGCCCTTGGACATTAGAAAGGACCGCGGCTGCGGGGAAAAGGTTCAGACATTCAGGAATGGACGTGAAAGGCGGGCAGAAGAGCTTTTCGCAAAGCTTCTATTTCTTATGGAACATTTCCTTGACCTGAGCCGCGACATCATCGCTTCGCATCAGACTTTCGCCGACAAGAACGGCGCGCACACCGGCTTCGGCAAGCTTGGTGATATCGGCGCGGGAGTTGATGCCGCTCTCGCTGACTAAAACGCGCCGATCTTCTACCAATTCGGTCAGGCGCAGCGTTGTTCCGAGATCGACCTTGAAGGTCCGCAGATCTCGGTTGTTGATTCCAAGCAGGCTGTAACTTCGATGCGGAAATCCAATGACGCGATCGCGCACGCGGATGAAATTATCCACATCATGCACCTCGATCAGGCAGGTCAGGTGCATCTCGGTGGCCAAAATCTGCAGATCGATCAATTGGCTCGTTTCGAGGCATTCCGCAATCAGCAGAATCGCATCCGCGCCTGCCGCCCGGCTTTCGTAAACCTGGTACGGGTCGATGATGAAATCCTTGCGAAGGACCGGCAGCTTCACCACGTCTCGAATCGCGTGAATGTATTCCAGCTTTCCCTGAAAATATTTCTCGTCCGTCAGGACACTTAGAGCATCAGCGCCGGCGGCCGCATAAGTCTGGGCAATCTTAACCGGATTGAAATCGGCCCGGATGACGCCGGCGCTGGGCGAAGCTTTTTTGACTTCAGCAATTAGATTCAGCGCCTTAGAACCCGGCTCCTTGCTGACCGCATGAAAGAAGTTGCGCGGTCGCCCGAGCGTGGCGATTGTTTCCTGAAGATTTTCGAGCGGCGTCTGCGTCTTGCGCTGGGCCACTTCCTGCTTCTTGGTTTCGACAATCTGATCGAGAATCGTGCTCATAGGCAAACCCGCGCGGGCCTTCTACAATGCTCCGCCGCCTTGAAGGCGGTTGAATGTAGGATCGGTGCAGGGCATGTCAATCTTAGGCGATACCGCCAATGCAGTCTTTTTGCTTGTCATCATCGCCCTGTTGGGGTTGTCCGGATTCCTCATGCGCGCCACCGGCGCGATGAAGATGCGGTCGCTGGGCGAAAATCGCCGAATACCGGCAGGCCAGCCCGCTTGGTATCTAGCGGTGGTCCTTTGCGTCGCGGTCACCATCTGGCTGGCGATTCCAATGGTCTTCGGCGCCGTGGTTACCCTGCGACATCTTCAGGCTGGGTCGACGACACAGCCTAGCATGATGGATTTTTCGCCAAAGGAATGGGCTTTCCTGGCGACGGTGCCGCCGGTGGCGGGATTAATCGCGCTCGTTGCTGGCGATATTGCGGTCGGCGGATCGGGTCTGGTTTGGGGATTGGGGTTTTCGATCAAGAAGCTGCCGCGCGGCATCAAACTTGGCGCACTCGGCGCGATCATCCTGTTGCCGATCGTCTGGTTCGTCCTTCAGATCATTGTCGGCTGGCTTTACGATTTGGTCGGCTTCAAGCATCCGGCCGAGCATGAACTGCTCCTGGCGATGCGCGATTCCCAGCAAATTTGGGTTCGAGTCGTTCTGGTACTGGCGGCGGTGCTGGTAGCGCCGCTGTTTGAAGAAATGCTTTTTCGCGCGCATCTTCAAACGCTGATTCGCAGGATGGTCATCAGGTGGATGCAGAAATCGCCCGCGCCGCCACCTTTGCCGATACCGGAGCCCGTTTCAGCGCCGTTACCATTGGATTACGCTTCAGCGAATGCAACGGCCATTGACGGGAACAGCCTGCTGGCGACATGGATTGCGATTGTTATCACGTCCATCCTGTTTGCTCTTGTGCATCCCATGTGGATGTGGCCCGCGATTTTCTGTCTCGCGATCGGACTTGGCTATGCGTATGAACGAACTGGCAATCTCTGGACCTGCATTACGATCCATTGCTTGTTCAATTCCGTCTCGACGTTTATCTACCTGTTGACTACACATTGACTCTGGCGATTTATCCATGGCACCCTCGATCGACCAACAGATTCAGATTCTCAGCCGGCGCTGCGAGCGCTTCGTCACCGAAGAGGAGCTTCGCCAGAAGCTCAAGCGCAGCTACGAAAGTGGCAAACCTCTGCGAATCAAGCTGGGGATGGATCCCACCGCGCCGGATGTGACGCTTGGCCATGCTGTGCCGCTCAAGGTGATCCGCCAGTTCCAGGAATGGGGCCACAAGGCGGTGCTCATCATCGGCGACTACACCGCGCGCGTCGGCGATCCGACCGGCCGCAATAAAACCCGCCCGCAGCTTACCGGTGAAGAAATCGACGCGAATGCTAAGACCTACGTCGCGCAAGTCGGCAAGATTCTTCTGACCGATCCCGAGCATCTTGAAGTGCGATTCAATGGCGAATGGCTCGGGAAAATGGGCATGGTGGACATCATCCGCCTGGCCAGTCAGGCGACCGTTGCGCAGATGCTGACGCGCGATGATTTTGCCAAGCGCTATGCGGAGGGGGTCGAGATCCGCCTGCACGAAATCCTCTATCCACTGCTGCAAGGCTGGGACAGCGTGATGATCGACGCCGACATCGAAATGGGCGGCAGCGATCAACTCTTCAACAATATGGTCGGCCGCGAATTGCAGAAAAACGAGGGCAAGGAAGGGCAGCTTGTGATCGTCACGCCGCTGCTGGTCGGCACCGATGGGCATATCAAGATGTCCAAGAGTAAAGGCAACTACATTGCCGTCACCGATCCGCCGAGCGGAGCAACGGGAATCTTCGGCAAGGTGATGTCGATTCCCGATCGGCTGATGGAAAGCTATTTCCAGTTGTTGACCGATCTGCCGATGGATGAAGTGCGCCAGCAGATTGCCGATCACCCGCGCGATGCCAAAATCCGCCTGGCCAAGCATCTCATCAGTTGGCTGCATGATCAGCAAGCAGCAGATGCTGCCGAGGCGGAATTCATCACGCAATTCGTGAACAAGAAGGCCCCCGACGAAATGCCCGAATTCCAAATCGGCCCGGGCCCTCACAAGCTCGCGCCGCTCCTGGTGCAGGCGGGTCTCGCTTCATCCAATGGTGAAGCCATGCGGAAGATCAAGGAAGGGGCCGTCTCGATCGAAGGCGAGAAGGTTTCCGATCCGCAAAAACAGTGGACATTCGATCATCCTGTAGCAGTCCGACTTGGAAGGCGCTACGCGCGATTAAAACCGTAAAAACCAGAGGTTTCTTCGTTATTACTTTAGCCGCCCCACCTGTGGGGCGCGGCCAGCGGCGCGGAAGCCGAAGACACTTCAAACCGCCAGCAACCTACCCTTCAGAACCGATCTGCAAAATCGCGCGCCCGGACGCGCAGGCGGGGACGGCTAAAAAATAAAAACGGCGCGCCCCGGTTTCCGCTTAAAAGTGTTACACACTTTGCGGCTCCGGATGCACCCACGGCGCACGATACGGCCGGCGGAGCATTTGACTCGCTTCCGGATCGCCAATCACATTCTGTTTTTCCGAATCCCAATGAAGTGTTCGCCCCAGTTTCATAGACGTGTTTCCGAGAATCGCGCTGGCCGTTGAAATGTAACCTTCTTCGATATCCGCGATCGGCTTCGTGCGATTCTGAATTGCCCGAACAAAATCGCGCATGTGATCGCGCACGGCAACCGCCGCATCGGGCGCCAAGTCCGGTTCGGTTTTGTCTTCCGGATATTTCTTTAGCTCGTAAACGGGCTGGCCATGAAGCGTGGGCTCGCTCTTTCCAGCGGGGAAGAATTCGTAGTGCTCGTAGCTGATTTTCAGCGTCCCCTTGTCGCCATAGAGGATGCTGGCCCATTGGTAGCGAGGATCGGGCGCATCGCCCCATGAGCGATGGGTCCAGACCATTTGCATATCGCCATGATCGAACGTGACGGTCTGGGTGTCGGTGATGTTCGCGCGGCTCGCTTTGTCCACATAAATACCGCCGGCTGAGCTGACCGACTTTGGCCAGCCGACATCCAGCAGCCAGCGGGCGGCATCATACATATGGATGCACATGTCACCGACGATTCCGTTGCCGTATTCCATGAAGGCGCGCCAGTTTCGCGGATGCGTGAGGGCACAGAAGGGAAGCTTCGGCGCCGGCCCGGTCCACATCTCGTAATCGAGATTCGGCGGCGGAGGTGAATCGGGTGGATTGCCGGTGGCGCGCATGTGCCAGTAGCAGCAGGTTTCGACGTACTTCACGTTCCCCAGCAACCCCGCCCGCACGACGCGCTCTTTTGCTTCCTGATAATGGCGCGTACTGCGGCGCTGCGTTCCAACCTGCACCACGCGCTTGTACTTCCGCGCGGCCGCAACCATCGCCTGCCCCTCGACGACATCCACGCTGATTGGCTTCTGACAATACACATCGGCCCCGGCCTGCACCGCCGCGATCATCGCGAGGGCATGCCAATGGTCTGATGTCCCGACGAGGACAATGTCCAAATCCTTCTCCTTCAGCATCTCGCGAAAGTCGCCGTAAATCCGCGGCTTTCGATGCGACGCATGCCGCGAGGCAAACAGATCCGCCGCACGATCGGCCATGATCTTGTCGGTATCGCAGACCGAAACCACTTCCACCGGCGCGACTTGAATGAGTCGGCACATGTCGAGCTTGCCGAACCAGCCCGCGCCGATGATGCCGACGCGGTACGTTTTGCTGTCAGCCGCCCCGGCAATGTGAGCACCAAACGTCGCCAACGCGGCGGTTGCCGCCGTTACTTTGAGGAATTCACGGCGATTCATGATGGGTTCTCCAAAATGGGAACCTGAGCGTAGCCGCTGGCGGGGGTCGTCAATCTCCGCACGCTTTGCTGTCGGCGATGCGCGCAGGGATCGCAATTCGTTCAGAAACTGGGTTGCGCAACCAGGATGTGATTAGACCGTTCGTCCGCGTGAATGAGGGTGGAGCTTACGAAGGAGCATCGCCCCTGCACCCAACGCTAACAGGCAGATCGCCCCAGGCTCTGGAATGGCAGAGGCGTCCGGACCCAGCGTGATAAACCGCGGTGAAGCAAATCCGCTCGAAAAGGGCGAGACAACGCCGCCTGAACTGACCGCGATGATGCTGCCATCAGCAAAGTCCGCGACATACAGCCGCCCGTCCGGTCCAAAGACGTCGCCATATGGCGTGCCTACGCCCGTTGCGAAGACCGTTTCGGTTCCCCCGGTCGTAACCCGCATGACGCGCATGGAACCCGCGAACTCGTCGGCATAGAGATCGCCCGTCGAGGACATCGCTAAACCGATCGGGTCGGCAAGTCCCGTGCTCAGAATAGTGGTCACCCCGCCGGCGGGCGAAATCTCGTTGATCCCGCCAGTGGCACTTCCGCCGGTACCGGCAGTAGCGATGGTTGCAAAGAGATTATGATTCGAGTCAAAAACCAGCCCGCCCGGCGCGTTCACGGTCGCAAAGACAGTCATGGCGCCTGCGGGAGTGAACTGCAGGATGGAGGAGTTGGTTGTGTCACTCGTGTTCGCATCTGACACATAAATATTGCCGGTCGCCGAGTTGATCGCCACGCCGTAAAGATCGCCGGTCAACCCGCTCGCGAAAATGGAGGAGGTACCGTCCGGCGTAATTTTTCGGATGGTCCCGTCACCGGCATTGGCGACGTAAAGATTGTTGGAGCTGTCAAAGGCCAGCCCGCGCGGCGTGCTGAGACCCGTGGCATAAGTACTGTGCAGGCCTGTCGTAGTCACCACTTGGACCGTTCCATCACCGCCATTGGAAACGTAGAACATGCTGGCGGATGCCAAGCGCACACTGACTAGCACGACGGCAACACCCAGCGCGCGCAACGTCCGGTTCGCCAAGCCTGTTATGACCCGCATTTTCATTAGAGCACCCCGATCGATCGGTAAACAGAGACAGCCCGAAAACTTCCCTCTGCGCTGGCCAACCACCGTAACATGCTCTTGCTCGCGGTGTCAATAAAATTATTGACGATTGATATCAGTAGGGATTAACGATCGGACTCGGGGTGCGGCAGCACTTTAATGCACTGTGATACCTCAATTGCCGGCACGTTGAGTTGGCAATTTTGCGATGCTTTACTACTTCGCCTGATAGCCGTCCACGATCGACTCCAGTTTCCCCGTCACCGGATCGATCAGCAGCCCATGCACCGGCAACGTACGGGGCAGCAGGGGGTGTTTGCGAATCAGATCCACGCTGGCGGTCACGCCTTCGCTGACATGATCGAACCCTTTGAGCCACTTCGGAAAATCAATCCCCGCCGCCTCGAGCGTTGCGATCACTTCGGGTGAAACGCCGCGCTGCACGGCTTTTTCCAGAATGCCTTCGCAATTGAGTCCCGCCATGCCGCAATCGTGATGACCGACGACGGCAATTTCTTCGACGCCCAGCGAATAAATCGCCACCAGGATGCTGCGCATGATCGAGCCGAAGGGATGTGAGACGATCGCGCCAGCGCTTTTGATGACCTTCGCATCACCGCCGCGCAGGTTCATGGCGCGCGGCAGCAGTTCGACGAGGCGTGTGTCCATGCAGGTGAGGACGACGATCTTCTTGTTGGGCCAGCGGTCGGTCTGAAACTGCTCATATTGCCGCTCGGCGACGAATTGCTTGTTGAAATCGAGAATCTCTCTGATCAGTGACATAGTCGAGGCATTGTAGCGACCTGGCGTTCAAGCGGAACGGTCATTCAACGATCGGAGACGTCCGGACTGCCTTGCACATCCGGAATCTCCAGCGAGCGAATTCTGATTTCATAATGCATCGATTTGCATCCCTTTTCCGCCAACCAGTTCACCAGAGCCGGCGCACCCAGCGGCGTGTCGTGGAAGCTCAGATATGAAAAGGTCAAAAGCATCTCCTGGCGGCGGACGCCGCCAAACCGCGCCAGGTAGCGCTCATCGCCCTCCGGCGCCTCGCCCATGCGCAGGGCCATCGCATGATATTGGGACTTGGTATTAGGAGTGGAAATTTCGTCGCCCTCTTCGTCAAACTTCGGCTTCGGCAGGGCCAGGTATTGACGAACGACTTCCTGGTCCACGCTCCCATCATGAATCGCGCGAATCTGATCGATATCGCGCTGGCGGAGTTGTTCCACGAGCGCGCCGCTCTCCTTGGAGAGCTGCTCGACCTTGGCGGTGTCGCCATATTGCGTGGCCTGGCGAATTTTCTTGCTCAGCTCACGAACCTGCGGGTCCTTGTAGGCGGTGGAGCCAGCTTCAGTCAGCCGCTGGTATGTCTGGCGTGCAACCCGCTGAGCCGCGCGCTGTTCCTGCGTGCGCGTGTCATCAGGCATCCAAGGCGGAGTCACCCGCATGATATACATCAAATTGAAATACTCATCGAGTTCCTTCTGGATATCCTTTGCGGCGGCCAAGCTTGGCGCCATGCAACTCAATCGAATTGAGACCGGCGCTTGCGCTCCCTCCACACAGAATTCATTTGCGCGCGCCTGAAGACGATCGATCCATTGATGGCGCTCGTCATCAGAAGTACCCGCGAGTGACACCATCAGCGTCTGCCCGAATCGCTCGATCGATTCGCCGTCAGTCAACTGCGGGCGAAGCGCGTCAAAGGCGGTGATCGCATCACCCGGCCTCGGAAAATTCGCCATGACGGTTTGATGCGCCACCGTCGAAACCGGCGCAGGATTGGGAAACATCACGATATCGGCCGGCGAAATCTTCTGCTTGGGCTGTGCCGCGGCAGCGGTCGCAAACTCATGCAGTCTGCCCGGCTGCGCCACCACCAGCACCAGCGTCAGCGCGAGCGATAACAGAATCCCTCCGATGTAAAACACGCCAAAGCCGATCGTGCTCGCCCAGCCGGGCGGACGCGCGCAGATGCCTTCATAGACCGACAGCGTCTGCTGCGCCAGCGTTTTGGTCTGCTGAGATAATCGGCTGGTAACTCCCGCCTTGAGCCGTGAAATAATCTTCTGGGCCACATCCAGCGGAATCGTCTGATCATCGCCCGGCCGCGGCCCGACGCCTTGGGTGCGCAGCTCCTGGGCAATCTTCCCGGTCCTGATTGCCGACGGGATGCTGATCCCCATCGCAATCGCCATGTAAAAAAAGATTCGCCCGCCAGGCAGAAAACCCAACGCCGCGAGAATCACGACCGTGACGATGCGAAACGCTAAATCCAGTCCATAATGGCGGGAAAACAGCAGCACCTGCACGATTCGCCCGCCATCCAGCGGAAGAACGGGGAGCAGGTTGAAGCCGTTGATTAAAAGCGTCAGCATCGCCGCCTTCATCAGCAGCGCGTGATGCAACACGATTCCCACGCACGCGAGCACGCCGCCCACGACGATGCCCGGCAGAGGTCCCGCCATCGCGACGATCACTTTTTTCCATCCCGGCGCGGTGTAGTTTTGACCATTCACCGCCGCCCCAAACATCGGAATGAAAAACATCCGCACATTGCGATACCGGAACAGCAGCATCGCCAGGTAATGGCCCAGCTCGTGGAAGAAGAGAATCGGCACCAGCAGCAAAAGCGTCTGCCAGGAATTCATTTCCTTCTGCGACGTCGTGGTGCCTCCGCCAAAGCCGATCATCAGGAACAATCCGAGGGAGACCAGGAGCATCAAAAGGCCGACGGTGCGGCTGCTCTTGCGCGTCTGCAATCGATGAATCTCGGCCAGCACCAGCGGATATTCGACGCTGGCGGATCCGGATTGCCCAAAACCCGCCATGCGGGCATTCATCTGCTGCCGCTCGGCTTCATCCACAGGCGTAAAAAGTTTTCGACGAAGATGAAAATCCCGCAGCTTCACCTGATGCCGCTCGGCAAGCGCCCGGGCCCCGGCCGCGTCTCGTATCACGTTGACCGAACGAGTCGTATTTTCTCGAAGGTGGCGCTCATGCAGCGCCCAGAGCTCGGCAAAGCTCGCGCCGCGATGATTGTGAACTTCGACGCCAATCGGCGCATCGCAGGTCGATTTGGCGCTGGTGAACCAGATAAACCGCCCATCCGACAATTCGCTGAGCACATCGCACGAGACGCTCGTCCTCGGCGGCGTCCGAGTCCCCTCCATCCGCACGCGAACCCGGCCGATCGCGCGCCCATCGGCCCGTGGAAGCGTCATCACATAGGTTCGGCACGAGTTGAAAACATCGACAAGGACATGGGCAATCGCTTGTTGAGCATCGAATCCATTGTCGCCCATCTCGCTCAGGATCGGCGCCATCTTCTGCTGCACATCCGCCGGCAATTCCTGCGGCGACGTTTCAAACGGCGCCAGCGATTCGACATTCAGATCATTGACCGACCCCGGCACGCGAATGCGCAGCAACTTGGTCGCCCACAACAGCAACACAGACGGCGACCTGCAATCGCGCCACAGCTCACCGAAGCTGGCGTGACTGCTGTTGATCCGGTAAATGACGCCGCGCGGAAGCGCGGGCTGGACCGGCTGCGGCACCGGCACCAACTCCGGCGGAGGAGCCAGCACACCGCCATGTGGCGCAGCAACCCGCACCTCTACCTCCGCCTCTTCAAGCGTCAAGTCATAAGGTTCCGCCGCATTAGGATCATGCGCATCATCGAACCGATACGGGTCGTTACTCTGAATCACGATACCCCCAGAATCTGGGACAGAAAAAAGGATTTGGAACGGGGGGAGTCTATCAAAACGTCGGAAGCGATGCACCTGGAGATTTGAAAACCGGGCGATAAATCTGTCTTCACCTCATATCGATCGCAATCGGATTTTCAGCTGTGCATTGATGCGTTCGGTGAGATTGCTCACGCAACCCGCACCTGGAGAACACGAGCGAGGTACAAGGATTTCAAACGCCCGGTGGGCCTCTTTTCTCGGACATCGATCATGCCGCCGGTGAACGCCGGATACTCGCTTGCGCTTTCGCGGACGGATGCGCTGAATCCGATCGCTGAGCCGGCCGTAAAGGCGCAAGCGACGCGGCGCGCCGACCCGGCGAAATGGCGCGAAACACCTTCGTCGCAAATAAAGACGGTCGCCCGATGCACCGCGACAAACTCCGCGATCCATATCAGACGCGCAGTCAATTCTTAATCGCCGTCAATCGATGCACGCAGGTAACCGCCAGCGACCCATCCCCAACAGCAAATCCCACGCGCTTGGTAGACCCGGAGCGAATATCACCCGCGGCAAGAATGCCAGGAATCGTCGTTTCGAGCGGGCAGGGCTCGCGATCCGTCAGCGGCCATTTTCCGGATTTGAGCGCGTCGATGCCGGTCAGGATGTAGCCCAGTTGATCGCGCGCCAGCGTCTGCGGCAGCCAGCCGCAGCCGGGCTCAGCACCGATAAAGACGAACGCCGCGGAAATGGGAAGCGTTTCCTGGGCTTGCCCATCTGCTTCGTTGTCAGTCGAACTCTTCGCGGTGCTATCCGGATTGAACGCGCGAAGCGTCACGCTCTCGAGCAGTCGCTTGCCCTGCACGGCTGAAATTTCCACACCTTCATGCACCTTGATATTCCGCGCCGCGCGAATTCGATTGACAAGATACGCAGACATGCCCGGCCCCAGCCGACGGCGCACGAGCAGATGCACCTTGCGATCGGCGCAGCATTCCGAGAGAAACATCGCCGCCTGCCCGGCGGAGTTTCCCGCGCCCACCACCGCCACATCCTGCTTGTCATACAGCAGCGCCTCGACCGACGTGCAGGCATAATGAATTCCCGCCGACTCAAATCGATCGGCTCCCTCGGCCTCCAGCTTGCGCCAGCGCACGCCCGCGGCAATGAGAACCGTTTTGGTTCGCAGCGTCGTCCCGCAATCCAGATGCAGCGCATGCAGCCCGCCCGGCTGCGAAGCCGGTTCGAGCTTCTCGACCAAAACCGGCGCGACCATCTTCGCCCCGAATTTCAGCATCTGCAGCACGCTGCGTACGGCCAATTCACCGCCGGACAAACCGCTTGGGAACCCAATGAAATTCTCGATTTTCGAGGATCCCCCGGCTTGTCCGCCCGGCCCCAGCCGATCGAGAACCACGGTGGAAACGCCCTCGGAAGCCGCATAGACGGCCGCAGTCATTCCCGCCGGCCCCGCGCCGATGACGGCCAGATCCACATTCTCGCCCGGACAATGCCGCCAGACACCAGCGCGCTGCGCCAGCTCGCGCAGGCTCGGGTTGATCATCGGCTCATTCTTTCCAAACGCGATCACCGGCGATTTCCTGGGGCTACCCCAGTCTTTCATCAGCCGTTGGCCCGTTTCCGATTCGCTGTCGTACCAGGTGTACGGCACGAAATTCTTGAACAGAAACTCCCGCACCTGCATCGTGTCTCGGCACTTGCCCGGCCCCACGACTTTCAATCCCAGTACGCCTGCCTCGGTGAGCAATCGCCGGCGCTCCTGCGCCGCCACCAGCATTTTCTCACCCAGCCGCGGAATGCGCGTCAGCAGCTCGCGGATTTTGGAGCCGCGCACGCGCAGCAGCCGAGTGGGGCCGCGCGCGATCCCCGTGACGATCACGGGCCGTCTTGTGAGCAAATCGATATCGCCCGCAAACTGCCCCGCCCCATGCACGACGATCTGCCGATCATCATCCGAAGGATTGATGATCTCGATCCCGCCCGATTCCACGATGAACAAATCCAAATCCGCCTCCCCCGCGCGAAAAACAATCTGGCCGTCCGTGTAAGCGCACGATTCCGCCATCTTGCGCACGGCTTCCATCTCACTGGCGTCCAGCTCCGGAAACGCAATCGAATCGGCGGGGGGGTGGGATGGTTTCTGGCATGGCAAGATTGTAGCACCCGGGCGGGACCGCGATGAATTTTTATGACCGCGCGGATAGCCTCCAACAGCCGAGGTACAATGATCAGCAAGGTGACACATTACCGGCCGTAATCAACCCCGTATGAAGCGTCTTGCCGCAAATTTGAGCCGCGAGGAGCGACAGCGCGCGATCGCAAATGAGCAGGCGCGCGTCCGGAGGATCGTCGACAGATTTCTCGCCGGTCGAGCGCCATTGGAGCTTCGGCCCAGCACAGCCGCCACGGTTTTCCTTTACGAATCGATCCACACAAATCCCTATTCGGATGATGCAAGCAAAACCAAGGTCGGCCGCTTCATCCTCGACGCGTCGGACGGGGCGCGGCGGCTGATGCTCTTGACGTCACTCGCGGCCTTGGTGCGCGCTCCCATGGCGGCGCCAAGCTGGCAGCCCAATGTCTTTGGTAACATCCGATTGGTGCATGACTACCGCTTGGGTGGCTTGATCAAAGCAATCTTGCGCACCCGGCCGACCATCTCCGACGAATTTGCCCGAGCGATCTTGGTGAGTCTTTCAGCTTTGGCAGGGCGGTTTGATTCCGATCTCCCGACAAACTCCTATCACTTCCCATTCGCCGCCTTATTGCGCTTCATTGAAAAGGCGATGCCGGTTCCTTCCAGCAGCCTTTTGCCGGTCATCGGTATCCTTCGCGATGCCGTCCGGGAAGCCGTCGCCAACGATCTCGTGGCACTGAAGGGGTATGACGCAGCAGAAGCGAAGCAGCTCTCGGCAAATCCGGGGCGATGGTTCACGAAGAAGGATCGAGAGGCGATTGAGCTCATAGAGCGTTGGGCTTCATCGAAAGCTGCAAGATCGACAAAATGACGTGAGCTCGCGAGCCCATTAAATACGAGGAGCCGACATGGGAAATACGATATGGGTGGAGATACACGGCCGACCGGTCACGGAGACTGCTGAGGACATGTCCACGATGTACCGCTTGATGGACAATCTTGACAAGCTCGCAGGAAAACTCGGTGTTCGTAAGTTGAGTGACTTCTACGACTATAGTGAACTCGAAGAAGAATATGGTGATCTTGGCGAGGACGGGGGTGAAGACTCAGATGAGGACGAAAAACCTGAATCAGAGCCGACGTTGGAGGAACGACAGGCGAAGGGCAGCTGGTTCGATTCGGCGGTAGGCCTCGATCCGGTTCGGAAACTTCGCGAACGACTAACAGAGCATTTTGAGGATCTGGACTTTAAGTCGGATCGGTCCAGGGGACATTGGCCAAAGCAGTTAATGGATGAATTGAGTCACACCGAACAGGTGTTGAGTGAGGCGGCATCGCGTGGCCGAAAGTTCCGTTTACTGATCGTGCCCTAAATACGGAAGCGGACGGGTTTTGGCTGTTGCTGTCGAACAAATTTGGTGATCGGCAGAAATGAATGCTACGGCGTCTGGAGCTTTAGTTCACCTTGAATGCCGCTTCAACCGACCGCGCAAGCGGCATCTACATCTTTCTGCTTCTGGATAACGACAACAAAGGCGCCGATTGGAAGAACAATCCATTCTGCGTGCAATATGTGCGGGTTTGGCGGGAGGAGCGAAAGAAAAATGAAACGTGAAGCTCAGGGCGAACCATTCGTTGCGGCGCAGCCGCATCCTTTGCTCCCTTAGCCACATCGCATGCGATGCGTGTTTCCCCGCGACTCGTACGAACGAGATGGAGATTCCAAGCTTCGTGAAAAATTCGCCGTTTGCTCCCGCGGACAAAGCGTCTTGAACGCGCACCACATGCGGTGCGGCTTTTCGGCACCCGACACCGCTTCACAGCGCATGGGCGTAAAGAGGCACCGACGCGAGAAAGCTTCCCCTTTCTTCTGGCGTCACCTACGCAGCAGGAGAACGATGATGACGATGACAAGCAGCAACCCGAGCGTGCCGCCACCAATCCAAATGTAGTCCGCAAGAACTGGCAACGCGTGCATATCGACTCCTGCGCTAACGAGCGCTCGATTAACCTTCCCCCAGTGATTCAAACTATTAAAGGGTTAAGCAATCCGCGCGCCTGAACGGCTGTGACCGGCGTGTGCGTAAACATTGCCCATCCGCGCACGACGCTCCGAAAAGGTATTGAAAGTCCGCCACCGACACTTGATTACAGAAACAGTTGGGGGAGCGATTCACGTCATCGACTTCGAAGGCTCTCGCTTGCAAGATTGAGGCGGCATATTGTCAACATGGCGTTTCTGACGTTTGAACGCAAAATAATTGCTTGCAAAGCGTTGCAGCCAGTGAATATCGCTGATACATCAGAATAACGCAACGGAGAAAAGCCCTCCGCAACGACTGGGTTGCGGCTGAACGGAATAGCTGAGGGAGACAACTCCGCTCGGATGTGCTTTGGATTGGGTAAGGTGCAATGGTATCCGCTGGGATGAGAGTGGGAACAGCGGAACTCCACCGCCAAGCAGAATGGGAACAATCCCCACTTCCACGCTGTCAACCAGCCCTCGGGCAACCAGGCTCCCAAACAGCAAGCCACCACCCATAAGCCAAATATCCTTGCCTGACTTTGCCCGTAAGGCGGTCACCGTAGAAACAGCGTCTCTGGAGACGTTTACTTTTGGATGCTCGGCTCCCGATAGTTTTCGGGAGAAGACGAAGTTGCACATGCCGGGCATGCCGCCCGGGCCCGCGCGCTCAAGTGTGGTTTCAAAGGTTCTGCGCCCCATGAGAACCGTATCAAAATCCTGGAAAAACTTGGCGAAATCGATCGTTGGGTCCATCACGATCCAATCATGTTCCCCGCCAGGACCGGCGATGAAGCCGTCCAGACTGACTGCAACGCAATAGCGGACGCGACGCATTGCGGCTCCCGTGGGAATTTGGCGACCTGCGATGCAGAATAGCGGTGTCTAGCCTGTCGGACAATTCACGACGGACGGAGAAAACGGGGGGAAGACAACGGGGGTCGGGTACCGAATAGACGATTTGTCTTAGAATTCTTTGCGCAAAGAAATGGCGGTCTTCGACGAGTAATCTGCGCTCTTCCTAAGCTTGCGCGGGAAGCTCGCGGCGAGCCGCTGAGACAACGCGGGCGCGCTCGACCTTATCCTCTCGTTTGAGTAAAACACTCCTCGACCATTTCGGGAGGAAAATCTGTGGCCAAGAAAAGTAAGCCAAACGGCAATAGCCCGAAGAAGGACGTAACCGGAAGTGATCAGCCGGCTCAAAATGAGTCCGCATCCCGCAAGTCCGGCCCAATCGGTCCTGCTGAATTGCTCACCGCGGCCCAGGATGGTGATATCGACGGGATTCGCGCCGCGCTGGACGCGGGCGTGCCGGTAGATGCGATGGCGGGGGGCATGGCAGATACTTTAAAGCAAGTGCTTCCGGCCGCGCAGGAGATGGCAGAGGTGGCGAAAGCCGGCGGGTTGAAGGCGCTGATCGCCCTGGCCGCGGCAGCAAACATGTCGGCCCGTTTTGAGGAGCCGCGCAAAGACGCCCAGGACGCTATTCCGTATGACCTGCGAGGTATGACCGCACTGATGATTGCGGCCAAAAAGGGACATCTGGAGGCCGCCCGACTTCTGATCGAGCGCGGCGCCGACGTGATGGCGCGATCGAGCAGCCCGCCTATTGGGCAGCCGCCACTTTATTTTGCCACGTGGTACAAACACATTGAGGTGATGAAGCTCCTGCTGGATGCGGGGGCGGACCCCTCATCGACCGGTAAGGTCGGCAGCGGCGTGCCCATCGCGACGCCTCTTTTTGCCGCTGTCGATACCGGTCAGGTCGAAGCGGTCCGGCTGCTGCTGGAGCGAGGAGCGCGGACCGATCTGAAATCATTCGACATTGCAGGCGTCATGACGCCGCTGGAACTCGCGATACGCTATGACCGGAACGAAATCGCTGAGATGCTTAAAGCAAAGAGTGGGGCGAATGGGATCTGAGTTATATTGCAAGCGTATTAATACAAATGACATCGCGCGGGGCTTGACCTTTGGTCTTCGATGTACAGGAATCGAGGCTGGAATGTCGTCGCGGAAAGACGGCATGTAATGGATTATGGAATGCTGTTCGCCTGCGCAAAAGTGGGTGGGCAACTCCCTTAGCGGGCCTGATTGCCCTCACCATTGTCGTGGCTTTCGTACTTCTCGTTATCCTGCTGCTTGCCATCATGCTCATCCCGCACGGATCAACGGGCATTCCCCTCTGAGGTCTGATGGCCGGACGCGGGGCGGGTGCGCTTGCAATTATGCGCGATGAAATGGGCATTCACCGGATCTCTGGCGGTTCATCGAATTCATTTCCAGCAATGCACTGTCCGCCAGCTGATTACTGTCTTCGGAGGTAATGCGATGCAATGTGCCGCTACAATGTATTTAACGATCCTCAGCTTGATACTCATTGCGTCAAGCATTGCGCACTGCGATGAGGTCCTCTTCAGTCGCGGCGTCGGCAACGCACATTTGCAATTGGCCGGCAGCCGGATCATTTTGGGCCGGGTCAATGCAATTGAATATCCGCATCCGCAGGCAGGGAAGCAGATTGCGTTTCCGGTGCCAGTGACCTATCGCGCGGAGGTTCTTTGCGAATGTCAGCGACGGGCTCCTGAGGGCGCCGAAGTCAGGATCTTCGGGGAATGGGGCGTGGAGGGAACCAATCCCAAGGAGATTCCACTGCTCAAGCCAGGGGCAGTCTTTTTGATCGCGGTCGTAGTCACTCCGGACAAAGATGTCTTCGAATTTGATGGTTGGTCATTCCTTCACATCGGTCTGACGATTCCAGCGGAGGTGGCGCCATCCGATATTGCTGACCTTAAGGCAGGGCTGCTTGCATTTGGCGATGCCGCAAAGAGGGACACCGGACTTCCGGCCCGCAAAGATATCGACACCATGCTGCAAAGTGGCAATTACTACGTGTGGGCGCTGGGTGAAGCATGTATTGCAATATCCGGAACGAAGCAGGACGCCGACAAGCTTGTAGGACTTGCCAACAAAGACGCAATGAGCGCTCGCCAGGTGCTGTGGCAGGATTACTGTTTCGACCTTCTTCCCGAGGCTGTGCGACCGTCAATCTTGGTGCGGCACCAGCTTCTGCTGAAGTGCCTGCGACGGGTCGGTGATGCTCCCAAGGGGGCACCAGTTCCGCCGGCGCTGCCAAGTGCTGGGTCGCGGACGCTTCCAGAATAGAACAGGAAAAAAATAAATCTGGACTTTTGGGGGCGAAGAGCGAAATCCGGCGCCTTCCACTACTGTGTGACCGTATTAGATACAACTACAGGCACTCAAGATTGCGAAGCTACGTATTCAGATTCGTCCATGTTACAAATGTTACAGTCTGTAACACCGAGCTCAGCCATACTATCAAAGTTGCAACTACTGAGCAACTAGTTAGTTACGAGCGAAAGTTGATCCGGAAGTTACACATGTTGCGCGCACAAAGGTGTAACACTGTAACATTTTGTAACGCGCTCTCCCCGAACTCAGTTTAGTAGGCGCCCGGCTCGTCGGGCGCTGCCCAGAAAGCGCAGCGCAAGCGCATGCGGCTTAGCGGCACAAGACGCGGTTACGCGGCGGCGAAGTGAAGATACGGTTCGTGTAGCGCGCGGCGCGTCCGGACCGCTTACTTCTATGAAGCCGGGCTTGTCAAGCGGTGATGGCTTTAGACTTCTATCCGGGTTTTCTCGGCTTGGCTCCAGATGGAGCATCGAGTGCCGAGATCCCATTCAACCAGGCAAACGCATTG
>Ga0207695_10000846_pt1 | contig 56209 bp, 48 predicted proteins | sample KBSC54metaG_FD_184354 | JGI IMG/M metagenome (GOLD analysis project Ga0207695, IMG submission 184354) | Corn rhizosphere microbial communities from Kellogg Biological Station, Michigan, USA - KBS C5-4 metaG (SPAdes) (version 2) | ecosystem: Host-associated > Plants > Roots > Rhizosphere > Soil...
CCACATGTTCTGGTCGCACCCGAAGCCATGCGAGAAAAACATCGTGTCCGGACCATCACCGCCGACGCGGACGTTGTTTCTCCCCGTTCCCATGGCACTGACCATAGCGCACATCGCGAGGCGGCCGTCGCGCCCGAACGGCGCAGCCGCCTCACGTCTCGCGTTCGCGCAGGCCTGGACGAATTCCCGACGGCGTAGTGATCGGCGGCTGCCACGCCTTCAGGATGGCCCTCCGCCGTGGCAACGGCGGCAGATCGCGGGCCCCCAGCAGAACGCGCAGCCTGGCGTAGGCCTGGCGGTGCCACGCGCGCTGGTAGCGGCGCGACAGCAGGCGAAAACCGATGCGCATCCACCAACTCGGCAGCATGCCCTGCTGCCAGCTGGCCTGGATGCGGAAGCTCACCTTGCCGGTGACGTGCTGCTTGCTCAGCAAGAACCATTCGGCCCCCGCCTCCACATGACTCTGCAGAGTGTCGTAGCGAAATCCCCAAACCGTCGTCTCGGGCAAGTGCTCGTCGCGCACGGCGCGCACGGCGACACCGCATAGAAGATGCAGGCCCAGCACCTTCAGCTCCAGCACCATGGGACGGCCACGCAGCGCCCGTGCAGTATCGAAGTGCCCCTGCACGATGGTCGGGTCGGAGAACGCATATTCAGTGATGGCGCGTTGCGCGCGGTGGAAGGCGCCGCCGGGCACGGGTGGCCCCGGCGCCTCGTGAGCGATCACCGCTTCCGAGTAGTAGTGATGCCAGCCAGGTTCGGAAGAAAAGTCGGTGTCCGATCGCGGGCCGGTACTGGCCCGTGCGCTCAGGCGGGCGAGCTCCCGGGCGATTTCCGGCGCGCTGAAGCCGCGGCCCCACCGGTACTGCACGGTAAAGGTCAATCCGCACCGCGCGCGCTGAAGGTGGGGTGGGTGGCGTCGCCGTCCTCGGGCGTGGGTTCCACCTCGCTCGTCTCCGCGTGCACCTCACCCAGCACCGCCGTCCCATAGGTGCAGGCCACCGTCCGCACGAAGTCGGTCCAGGTGTTCGTCTGCATCGCCTCACCCAGGGTCAGGAAGCCCGTCGCGAACTTCAAGCTCCCCGAGCGGCTGCGGCTGCGAATGTGAAAGATCACCGCCCCGCCGTCGTGACGATAACTGCCGAAGGTGATCCGCCCCGCCTCGGGATGACCGTGCAACGTCGCCAGCGTGAAACTGTGGTCGTCACAGGCCGTTACCCGCACGCGGCAGGCGCCCGCCATTCGGATCATGATGTCCAGCTCGTCGCCCACGCGCAGGGGCTGGTCGCAGGACGCGTTCCGCGAAAACGACACCAGATCGGCGGGCGGAAAGTCGCAAAACCGCCGGCGCAGATCGGTCATCAAGTCGGCGGGGGTTGCCCGGCATTCAGCGATGGCAGCCCAGTAATCGCGCTGCAATAGCGCTCCGGCGCCATCCTTCTGCAGCTGGACGCCTTCGATCAGAGCGGCTGAGATTTCCGGGCCTTCCGCGGGCATGGCTCCAGGCTCCAGCAATGCACGCGCCAGTGCGGCGCGGATGTGGGCGACGGCCCGTCGGGCGCTGGCACCGCTCTTGCGTCAATCCTGCGCGATGAGCGCCAACCAAAACGCGACCATGAACCCCGCCGCACATGCTCGCCTTGCTTCCGTCGCCCCCGTCCGGCGGGCCGAGCACGCCGAAGACTCGTTCACGCGCGTGATCGAGCAGCAGGCGGCCAAGGTTCCGTCCCACGTCTTCCTGTGTGCCGCGCTGCTGGCGATGGGCCTGTCAGCGGCGCTCGAGCTGCAGGGCAACCAGCGGGCCAGTCGCTTCGTCAGCGCATGGCCGGCCCCTCTGCTCCTGATGGGCGTGTACAACAAGCTGGTCAAGTCGCTCGGCACGCTCTGAGGTCGGGGGCGTTTACACCTACCGGGCACCGCTCCGCTCGCCCCCGCCGACGCGGCGACGAGGGCCATCATCAACGCCGTCATGTCGCCCCAGTCTACGGCCCCCCCCACTCGCGAACGCAACCTCCACTCGCGAACGCAACCTCGGTGAGCGCCGGCCCAAACGCAACCTCGGTGAGCGCCGACCGCGCCGGCCGCAACCTCGGTGAGTGCTGGCGGCCCGGTGAGCGCTGGCGGCCAACCTCGGAGAGCACGCGCGCGAGCGGAGAGCACGCTGGCGAGCGCTCGCGAGCGCAACCTCGGAGAGCACGGTCGCGAGGGTTTGTGTTGCGCTGATGGCCGAGAACGACCGGGGCTCGATCGGGCAGATCGTCCCGGGGGAGAGGGACGCCGCTACTGGTTCTCGAACGTCTGGCCGGCTGCGATGGTCCTTGGAGCCGATCGACGACGGGGAGGAAGATGCTCGAGGCAACCGGGCTCGTCACCGTCGCAGAGCACTGGCCAACGCCGCGGGTAGCTGGTAGGTGTTCCGCGAGGATGGAACGCATGCTCGCGGCGGATCGATTCCAGGAGGGCCAGTTTGTCGGGCGCTACCGAATCGTCCAGCTAATCGGCGAGGGGGGCATGGGGGCGGTCTACGAAGCCGTGCACCCGGGACTGAAGAAGCGCGTCGCCATCAAGGTTCTGCTGCCGCGCATCGCCGAGCGCCATGACGCCCGCGTGCGCTTCCTGCGCGAGGGGGAAGCCGCGTCACGCATCAACCACCCCAACGTCGTGTCCGTGTTCGACGTTGGCGAAGACAACGACGTCCCCTATCTGGTCATGGAGTTTCTCGAGGGGCGCACCCTCGACGACCTGCTGGCGCGCCGAGGGGCGCTCGACCTCTCCGACGCGGTGTCGCTGTTCCTGCCGATCATGGCGGCCGTCGCCGCCGGCCACGATTGCGGCGTCGTCCACCGCGATCTCAAGCCCCAGAACATCTTCCTGGCGCAGGGCCGGCGGGGCGAGCCCGTCCCGAAAGTTCTGGACTTCGGCGTGTCGAAGCTGCTCGATCACGACGGCCCGCCGGTCACGCGGACCGACACCATGCTGGGAACCGCGTGCTACATGTCGCCCGAGCAGGCGCGCGGGGCCCGGAACGTCGACGCCCGCAGCGATCAGTTCACGCTCGGCCTGATCTTGTACGAGATGATGACGGGACGGCGCGCCTACCGCGGCGAGAACGATCTGGAGATCCTGTACAACGCCGCCGGCGGCACGATTCAGCCGGCGCAGGAGCTGCGGCCGGACCTGCCGCAGCAGGTCTACGGGCTGTTGAGCCGGATGCTCGCGACCGCCCCGGCGGAACGCTTTCCCGGCCTGCGCGAGGCGGCGCGCGTCCTGCTGCCGTTCGCCGGCGAGAACCAGCGTACGGCGCTGGCCGCCGACTTCGACGCGCAGGCGCACGCGGTTCCGAACGTGGAAGCGCCGGTGGGCTCCGCCGGCACCGCCGTTTTTCCGGTGATTCCGCCGCGCGCCGAGGACTCGACGCTGCGCCATGCGGCCATTCAATCGAAGCGTCCCGCCGGGCCGGCGAGCGGGCGCCCGATATCGCCGCGCACCAAGCTGGCCGGCGCCCTGGCGATCGCGACGGTGGCCCTCGGTGTGGCGCTGGCCTGGAGAGCTGGACCGGCGGGAAGCAAGTCAGCAACCGCCACCCGCCCAGTTCCCGCGGCGACGCCAGCGCCCCCGATCGAGAAGACCGTGTCCGGTCCGGTCGTTCGCCCCCCGCCGCCGATCCCGGCCTCCGGAACGCCCGCCGCCCCGACGCCGTCCGCCCAGACCGGCGATCCTGCGGATCGTTCCGCGCCCTTCGAGATCAGCGCCTTCCCCCCCGAAGCGGAGCTCGTGCTCGACGGACGCCAGGCGGTGATCGGGCGCTTGCAGCTCGTTTTGCCGCTCGCCGGCTCCTCGCACGAGCTTCGGGTCTCGGCGCCGGGGTACGACTCGAAGACCGTCTCGTTCAACGCCGATCAGCCCCCGCCAGATGAGATCCGGCTCGTCCAAACGGCCGCGCCGGCCGCGCGGGCGGCGATGAAGAAGACGTCGCGCGGAACACCGCGGCCCACCGTGAAGCGCGGGACCAACGACGCGCTGATCATCAAATAGGTCTCGAGGGCCATGCTCACCCATCCTCACACCGCGCGCGCCGCTCTCACGATGCCCTGCTCCTCGCCCCGGCCGATCACTTTCCATCACGGCCCGGCTCGCCACGAGAACCCGCGCGTGAAGTTCCGGCGATCGCGACGGTCGCCGAGGATCGCGTTTCCCGCGCTGGTTGCCGCGTGTGCGATGGCCGCGTCCTTCGCCCAGGCCGCCCCGCCGGCGGCCCCCAGCGAAGACGAGCTGATCAATCGCGGGATCGCGCTGCGCGAGGCGCGGAACGACGCCGCCGCGCTCGAGACCTTCCGCCAGGCCTACAACCTCCAGCAGGGGCCCCGGGCGCTCGCGCAGGTGGCGCTCGCCGAGCAAGCGCTCGGGCGCTGGGTCGAGGCCGAGGCTGATCTCGCAAAGGCGCTGGCCCGGACCGACGATCCCTGGATCGGGCGGAACGGCGTCTTGCTGCACCAGGCGCTGACGGAGATCCAGGGGAAATTGGGGACCCTGCAACTGACAGGGGGCGTACCGGGGGCCCAGGTCTTCGTGAACGGCGCCAGCGCGGGCACGTTGCCGCTGCCGAAGCCCCTGCGCGTCAGCGCCGGCAACGTCACCCTGGAGGTGCGCGCCGCGAACTATCTGCCCAGCACGCGCACGGTGAGCATTCCCCCGCAGGGCATCGCCCGCGAGACGGTGGTGCTCGTCCCGGCGGCGCTGGCCGCCACGCCCTCGACGTCGGTCGGCCGCGACGGCGGTGACAGCCAGCCGGGCTGGTCGCCGCGCAGGAAGGTCGGGCTGGCGGTCGGGGCGGCGGCCGTCGTCAGCGCCGCCGTGGGCACGACATTCCTGTTCGTGCGCGAGAGCCGGGCCCAGGACTTCAACGACGCGGGCTGCGGGACGGAGGCGCTGACCCCGCCCTGTGCTTCGCTGCGCGATCGCGAGAAGAGCGCCGTCACCTGGGCCGTCACGGGATGGGTGGGGGCGGCGGTGCTGGGCGGCGTGAGCGCCTACCTGCTGCTGTGGCCGTCCGCGCGCGACACCGCCGGCGGGGCGCCGGGCGGAAGCTCGCTGAGCCTGCTGTCCTGCACACCTTCGAGCGCAGGCGGCGTGTCCCTGACCTGTGGAGGGCTGTTTTGATGACCCGTCGAGCGAGCCGCGGTCTGGTGAGCCGCGCCAACGCGCTGGTGCTTGGCGCGCTGTTGCTGGCCGCTTGCACCGGGCTGAACGTCAAGCCGCGTGACGACGGCGGCGACAGTCCGTTCGATGCACCCGTCGATGGCGCCGACGCGGGCGTCGGTGGTGCCGCTGGCCAGGCGGGGATGGGGGGCGGCGGTCAGGCAGGTAGCTCGGCCGTGGGCGGGGGCGCCGGCGCGTACGCGACGGGCGGCGCCGGTGGCGGCGCGGGCGCGCGCGCGGCGGGCGGCGCCGGTGGGATGACATCCGGCGGTGGTCGAGGTGGTGCCGGCGGGTCGCAGGGCGGCGGCGGTCATGCCGGTGCGTCCGCCGGCGTCGGCGGCGCCACCGCCAGCTGTCCGGCGGGCGCCACGAACCCTTGCACCCCGAACGCGATCGACACCGCGGAGCAGGCTTGCTGCAGCACCGGCAAGCAGACCCGGTCGCGCAAGTGCGACCCCACCACGTGCCAGTGGGGCAGTTACGGCGCCTGGTCCAGCTGCTCCGTGGCGGCGGCCTGCACGCCTGGCGACAAGTCCGCCTGCACGAACAACGATCCCTGCGGCAACCGCGTGTGCAGTAGCGCGTGCGCGTGGGGCGACTGCGTGCCGAAGACCGGCAACGCCTGCCTGTGCATCAGGGACGGCCACACCGACTGCGGCAGCAACTACCGCTGCGGTACCGGCTCCCACGCCGGCCAGTGGCAGTTCTGCCTCTCGGACACCTGCCAGTGGAGCGGCGACTGGGCCGACTGCAGCTCGTCGAACTGCGAGTGCTGAGGCGCGCTGCGATGACCTCGCAGCCCGTCTCGCCAGCCAAGGAAACTTCGTGCTCGACCGGAAGTCCCGGCACGTCCTGTCCGATGCGGCGCGACTGCCGGCCGGCGTCAGATGCCGGCCGGCGCGTGGCCGCGCTCGACTGATGGACCGATCTCAGGATTCGCGCGGCGATGTCCTTCGCCGACGGTGCGCGGCGGGCCAGGCGGTCAGACGGGAGTGACCGGCACGCAGCAGCCGCCGTTGCAGTAGGTCACGTCGGGCGTGCAGTCAGAGGTCGACGTGCAGCTCGGCTGTCCTTCCGGGCACATCGGAGGGGGCGATGCGCCGCCGGCCCCCGTCATGCCGCCTGTGCCCGTCGCACCGCCGGAACCGGTCGTGCCCCCCGTGCCCGTGGCGCATGCGCCGCCCGCGCCGTCGTCCCCCTTGCCGTGCGAAGTGCTGCAGGGCGGGACGGGAGGACAGGGCGTTTCGACCTGACACGGTCCCACGTAGTCTCCGTGGTTCTTCACGTGATGGGAGACGGCCGAGTTCCCCACGCAGATGGTGTGAGCGTTGGCGGGGTTTCCCGGGGGGATATGACAGATGGTCGTCTTCTTGGCGTCCTGCGGATCGCACGCATTCAGGTGAGCGTCGGGCTCCAGCGTTCCGTCGTCGAGGCCGCAGGCGACGATCGCGGCCAGCGCTTCGTTCGCGTTGATGGGGTCCGCGGGCGTCGCCGGCTGTCCGCCACATCCGATCAGGGACATGCCCCCGAGCGCCGTCAAGATGGTCGTGATCGATGGGCTGAACAGGGCTCGATTCCTCATGTATTCCTCGCGGTAGGGGTTTAGGCGGCCAGGTGAGACGGCGCTGCGCCGTCACCCGGTGGGGGGTGTTCCAGCTGGCGTGCAGGAATAACGACCGCCACCGCGTTTCGATACACGGAATCGCTCTTTCTTCGACGACGGCCACCGCCGGGCCAGCGCCCTAGGTCGTTTCGTGACGACGCCTGAGCAGGAGATACCGGCGATGTTTCAGCGCGCGCTGCCAGTAGGTGCGGAAGATCTCGGCGCTTTCTGCCTTCTGAGCGTCAGTCGCTCGTGGGAGTTCCGTGCGCGTGCCCGCGAGATACTTCCTGCCGCCCACATGGTTGGCGTACCTGCGGCTGCGGGTGAACCCCATCTGCAGATACTTGCGCGCCATGTCCATCCCGACGAAGTCCCCGACCCGGCCGTACTCGAGGAACTTCTTCCAGAGCGCGCGCGCCGAGGCCTTGGCCTCGGTCGGGGTCGCGAAGCGCCACAAGGGCAGCAGCTCGCCCTTGTAGGGCTGGACGGTCAGCACCCCTTCCTCGCCGCGGCCGATCCGGTAGCGTTGGGGCGCTCGGCGGTGGTCCACGTCCTTCACGTCCGCTGCCCTCAACCGGACCGGCCCGCGCGCGTCATCCAGGTGGACGGGCCTTCCGTGCTGGTAGACGTCGATCTTGCCGCGTCGCTGCAGGCTCGCCGCGGCGGCGCGAACCGGTTCCATCATCGCCCGCCAACCGTCCGGGACCAGCGCGCGCGCAACCTCGGAAGGGCAGGCAGTCCCGGTTCCGCGGTCGGCGAGCAGGGCGAGCACCGCCTGCTGGACCTGCTTCGCGGACGGCTTGTTCCCCGTCAGCGGAGGCTTCTGGCGCGCAGGGGTTGGTCGCACCGCGGTATTCACGCTGCATCTCGACGGCGCATCCGGCAAGGTGCCACTTCCGAAAAGAACCTGGCCGGCCGGCGGCGACACCGGCCCAGCGACGGTGTGCCGGCCCACCGACGGAAAAAGAAGGGTCGATTTTCTTCCCGCGCGCATTTCTGGAGAGGTAGAAGAGTCGTTTCGCTGCTGATACGCGACTCCGCGGCCGAGAAGCGGTCCCCCCTCTTCTCCCCCGCGTGGCGGCTCTGGCCGTCGCCTTTCCCACAAGGAGGCCCCCCATGTCTCAGAACCGGCGCAGATCTTCACTCGTTTCCTTGCTGTCCGTGGGGATGGGAGTGATGGTGCTAGCTGCGTGTCCTCCGGCTCCGCCCGTCACCACGGGGGAAGGAAGCGGTGGGGCGTCGGGAGCGCACCCCGACGGAAGCGTCGGCTCGGGCAGCGGGGGCTCTGCCAGCGGGGGCGCCGCCAGCGGCGGCTCGCACGGCAGCGGCGGCGGGCCCGGCTCGGGCGGCCTGGGCGAGGGGACCGGCGCTGCGCACAGCGGCGGCTCCTCGGGCGGAGGGGGAACCCCCGGCACCGGCGGCTCTGGCACAGGTGGCGGCTCCTCCGCGGGCGCCGGCGGCCGCGCCGGTAGCACCGGCACGTCGTCCGGGGGACAGACGGCTTCGGGCGGCATGTCCGGCGGGACGGGCGCGGCCCAGGGCACGGGCGGCCGCGTGGGCGGCAGTGGCGGCGCGACCGGCTCCGGTGGCGTGACCGGCTCTGGCGGCGCGAGCGGCTCCGGCGGCGCGACGGTCATGTGCACGCCCCCGACGGGCGGAAGCCAGGGCTACACCACGCGCTTCTGGGACTGCTGCAAACCGTCGTGCGCCTGGTCCGGGAACACGGGCGGCAAGACCCCCGTGAAGAGCTGCAACAAGCAGAACCAGAGTGTGGGAGCCAGCAATCAGAGCGCGTGCAGCGGCGGGGACGCCTACGCGTGCTGGGACATGGCCCCGTGGGCGGTCAGCGACACGAAGGCCTTCGCCTACGCGGCCTTCAACGGGGGCAGCTGCGGCACCTGCTACGAGCTGAAGTTCACCGGTCAGTCCAACAACAGCAGCGGTGACGCCGGGGCGATGGGCCTGTGTGGCAAGACCCTGGTCGTCCAGGTCATCAACATCGGCAACATCGCCCAGGGTCAGTTCGACATCATGATCCCGGGCGGGGGCGTCGGCGACTTCAACGCGTGCTCGAACCAGTGGGGCGTCTCGGGTTCGGCGCTGGGCGAGCAATACGGCGGCGTCATGCTGTCGTGCCAGAAGAAGAACAACGAGATCGAGGCGAGGAAGACGTGCACGAAGAGCGCGTGCGATTCCCTGTTCTCGGCCTCCAACCTCTCCATGCTGAAGGCCGGCTGCGATTGGACCGTCGACTGGCTGAACGCCGCCGACAACCCGAAGATGGTCTACCAGCAGGTGACCTGCCCGTCCGATCTGACGAACAAGTCGGGACTTCACTGATCTCTCGGCCAAACCTCTCCGAGGTTGAATCGCTCGGCCAAACCTCTCCCAGGTTGATTTGCAGAACCCGTTGGTGGTCGAAACCGGCGGGGCCAAACCTCTCCCAGGTTGATTTGCAGAACCCGTTGGTGGTCAAACCTCTCCCAGGTTGATTTGCAGAACCCGTTGGTGGTCGAAACCGGCGGGGCCAAACCTCTCCCAGGTTGATTTGCAGAACCCGTTGGTGGTCGAAACCGGCGACAAACCGCCCCGCGACGACCTGCTCCCAGGTTGAATTTGGCCCGATGACCAGGGTCAGGGCGGAACCGGCCTGCGTCTGCTACGCCATAGCATGGCCAGCCAGCGCCTCCGGCTCGCGGAGAACGAACCCGGCCCTTTCTTCGTCGACGAAACCTGCATCGACTGCGACACCTGCCGGCAGCTCGCGCCCGGCGTGTTCGATCGCTCGGCCGGGCGCGGGTGCTCGTACGTCGCCCATCAGCCGCTGACCGATGAGGATCGGCGCGACGCGCGGCTGGCGCTGATCGCCTGCCCCGCGGGTTCGATCGGCGCCGGAGACAAGCAGGGACTGGCCCAGGCGGCGCGGACCTTCCCCGTGCCCGTCGACGCCGAAGTCTTCTACTGCGGCTATGCCGCCGCCGATTCGTATGGCGCGTCCAGCTACCTCATCCAGCGGCAGGCGGGAAACGTGCTGATCGATTCGCCGCGGGCGGCGGTCCCCTTGATGACGCGTCTGACCCAGCTGGGCGGCGTGTCGCTGATGTTTCTCAGCCACCGCGACGACGTGGCGGACCACGCCCGGTTCGCGCAGCGATTTGCCTGCCGCCGGGTGCTCCACGCCGCCGACGCCAGCGATGACACGCGCGAGGTCGAGCAACTGTGGGACGGAGATCAGCCCAGGCAACTGGCCGACGACCTGCTGTCGATCCCGGTGCCTGGCCACACGCGGGGCAGCGCCGCCCTGCTTTACCGGAACAAATACCTGTTCAGCGGCGATCACATGTGGGGCACGGCCGACGGCAGCCGCCTGACCGCCTCCCGGTCGGTCTGCTGGCATTCCTGGCCGGAGCAGCTCGCCTCGATGGAGCGACTGCTGGACTTTTCCTTCGAGTGGGTCCTGCCCGGACACGGCCGCCGCTTCCAGGCCGGATCACCGGCCCAAATGCGACGCGCGATCGAGGACCTCCTGCGACGGCTCCGGCAATGCTGATCTGACCGCTCCGTTAATCCGACCGCTCCGAGGTTGAGTTCCGCCCCTCCGGTTCTGGCCCTCCGAGGTTGAGTTCCGCCGCTCCCGCCCCCTACGGTTCCGCCCCTCCGAGGTTGAGTTCCGCCCCTCCGAGGTTGAGTTTCCGAGCCTGAAGACCGTTATCATCCCCTCCATGCGTTGGGCGAGGGCGACCCTGGCGTTCGCGATTCTGGGCGTCGGGGCTGGCCGGGCCTCGGAGGCAGCGACCATCAGCTGGAAGGGTCATACCTGGCAGGTGACGTCCGGCGGCATGGCGGGGGTCTGCCAGGGCGATCCGAAGAACGTCACCGTGGATGGCGATGGTTTCCTGCACCTGCGGATCGCGAATGGCGGTGGGGGGTGGACCTCGTCCGAGCTGTTCACCACAGACCGCCTCGGCTTCGGGACCTATCAGTGGCAGGTCGACGGCCCGATCGACACGATCGACAAGAACGTCGTGCTGGGGCTGTTCCCGTACGGGCCGGCGGCAGGCATCGGCAGCGATGGCACGAACGAGATCGACATCGAGTACTCGCGCTGGGGCCAGGCGAATGGCCCGAATGGCGACTGGACCGACTACCCGGCTTCCGGGACCACCATCGGCGAGCTGAGCTACACCTTCTCGCTGGACGGCACCACGCTCTCCACTTCGCGATTCAATTGGTCCAGTTCCAGCATCACCGACGCGTTGCTGAAGGGCTTGCAGCCGATCGACGGCGCGACCGGGCTACTCAAGAGCTGGACGTACGCACCATCGATGCCGTCAATGAACGTGCCGCAGCAGCCGCTGCCGCTGGGGATGAACCTCTGGTGCTTCGGCGCACCTCCCTCGGACGGCAATCCCGTCGAGATCGTGATTCGCGACTTTGTCTTCGTTTCCGATGGCGCGGGTGGTGGCGCCGGTGGGACGGGCGGGGCCGGAGGGGCGGGAGGACGAGCAGCCGGCAGCGGCGGTGCGGGTGGACGCTCGGCGGCCAGCAGCGGCGGCGCGGGCGGCCGGGAGCTGGGCAGCGGCGGTGCGGGTGGACGCTCGGCGGCCAGCAGCGGCGGCGCGGGCGGCCGGGAGCTGGGCAGCGGAGGCGCGGGCGGCCGTGCTGGTGGCGGCGGGGCGGGACGATCGGGAGGCACGGGCGGAGGTGGCCCATCCGACGGAAGCGGCGGCGATATCGGCGTATCCTCGGGCGGAACCGTCGGCACCGGCGGAACCATCGGCACCGGCGGTAGCGCCGCCAGCAGTGGCAAGAATGGCTCCGGCGGCTGTTCGTGCGAATCCTGGCGCACGCGAACTGAAGACGTCGTCTCTCTCGATGGCGTCTTGCTGATTGCCGTCGTGTTCGTATCCGCTCGCCGCCGCCGGCTCCGTCGCGACTGACGACGCGTCCGTACGGCGCACCACCCTCACACGAGTCCCCGGAAACGTGAATTTCCGCAACGTGGGCCGCTCGCGGCACGCCGAGGAAGCGTGGACTGGTCGTCAGGGGGCCGGTTCGAGACAGATCGCCGCCTGGAAGTCCGTGGTGCCGGGGGCGCCGAGCTGAAATGGTCCCTCCGTCCTGGAGAGGAATCCGGGAGCGTCGACCTCGATCTGGAACGGCTTCGGAAAATTGAGCTCCTGGTGACAGAGCTTGCCGGAGGAATCCGCGTTGCCGTCGACGCCGTACGCCTGAATCTTCACGTGCGCCGCGAGGGGCGAGGCGTCCGCACACGAGGTCGCCACGACGCAAAGGTTGTATTCAGGATCGCAGGCCGGCAACAGCGCCGCGCCGAGCAGGAGCAGCGGAATCCTCGCGCGGCGTCGGTTCACGTGGGCCTCCTGCTCCAGGTCGATTCCACCGTGCGGACCATCAGGCCCCGTGGCACATGACGTTGCGCCCCTGGATCGTAGCGGCGGCGCAGAGTGATGAGCCGCAGGGATCCTTGCTGAAACACGCGCACGTCACCGCCGATGCGTTGCACGGCCGGTCGATGGCGACGCACGAGGGATCGAGCCGTGGGAGACAGCAGCCTCCCGTCAGCGAAGTACCCACGGGACATTGCCCGCCATCAGGCATCAAACAAGTTCCCGGCCCCGGCGGTGTCACGCATGCTTCTTGCGGACCGCACGTCATGGTTCCGCAAGGCAGCGAGCCGGCAGCGTCGCTCTGGGCGTCTGTCTGCCCCGCATCGACTGCGCTCATGCCGCCGCCGCCGCCCGCTCCGCCGTCCGGGCAAGTTGGAGGCGTACACGTGGGCGAGCATGTGCGGGCGCCATCGCAGGCGTCGCAGCACACGAAGGTCAGCGGACACATGGTGCTGCCGCACGGGACGGGCGAGATGTCGTGGCCTCCGGTCCCCGGGTAGCCCCCGGCCCCATCGAGGCCGCCACCGCCTCCGCTTCCCGTGCCGGCGCCCCCACCCCGCCCGCCGGTTCCCGAGCCGCCGCTGCCGGGGACACCTCCCGTCGCCCCCTGATGACCGCCTGTCGGTTCCGCGCCGCCGCTTCCGGGATCGCCTCCCGTTCCGCCACTGTAGCCCCCGGAAGCCGCGCCACCGTCGGTTCGAGCCCCGGAGGAGCTGGAGTTGCACGCCGCGACCAGCCCCAGGACCATCAGCGCCATCCCGGCCGTGACCGGGGCGGTGCGGCGTTCGTTCAAGCCGCGGCGATCTCGATCATCACGGGCAGACATCATCAGCGGCACAGCCACCCTGCCAAGCAGCTCTGGTGCCAGAACCGGCGGCATGGCCGCAGGGGCCAGAATGGGGCGCCGGACGTGGCACGGCTCGGCCCGAACGCCCTCGAGGTACGCATCGAAGCCGACACAGGCCCGACAGATATGTCACACCGACCGCGGTTTTCAGCCCCTGGATGGGCCGCCCCGCCGGTCAGGCGGACGCGGACTTCTCCGTCGCCTTCGTCTTCCTGGCGTGGATCGGCTTTCGCAGGTCGTCGTCGAACGTCGCCAGAACGGCCTCGTGGCCACGCTGGACGTCGGTCTCGAAGAGCGCTCGCATCTTCTCACCCAGCTTTTCGAGCGCGGCTGGCGTCATCGCCTTGCGAACGCCCGGGAAGAGGTCGTGTTCTTCCTCGCGGTGGTGATTCGTCATCAACTCCTTCAAAGCCTTCAGCCGTGCCTTCAGGGACTTGTCGCTGGCCCGCGTCCCCAGCAGCCGCTGTAGCGCGAAACGACCCATGGCGTGCTCCTCGAGGCTCTCCAGGATGAGATCCGGGTCTACCTTGCGCACCGCCGGGTAGAACAGCTTCTCCTCGATGGCGATATGAGCGGCGAGATCGTCCGCCAGCTCGCGCAGCGTGCTCTCGAAGGCGCCCTTCCCCGACTCCGCACGCTCGAAGAGCGCTTCAACCTTCCGGTGTTGATGGACCAGCAGAGCGGTGGCGCCCGGCGCCGGACCGACCTTCGTGCTCTTGGTGACCGAGGAGGCGAGATCGCGAATCAGCTCTCCCGTCTCGCGAACGACGCCGGCAGCAAAGGATGCCGTCGTCGCGAGCGCGCCACCGACCTTCCCCGCCGCCGTCTTCGTCCCGCGCCTGGCCGTCCTGTTCTTGCTTGGGGCCTTCGCCGTCTTGTTTTTCATCGCCTTACACTAACCCGGTCGAAGAGTGAGCGTGCCGGTCTTCTACGGTACGTGCGTAGTCGGCCGATGAGCGCGCATGCGCGGGAACGGCTGGGCACGACCGAAGAAACCGCGCAAATCAACCGCGGCGCGGCCCTCCACATCGACGTCGGGGCGGCATTCCGCATCGCGAAATCAACCTCGGAGGGACTTCGTCGGAGTCGCGAAATCAACCTGGGAGCGGTTTCGCCCGAGCCGTTTCGCCCAACCTGGGAGCGGTTTCGCCCGAGTCTCGAAGCGCTCTTTCAGGGGCTGCACGGCAGATTGCCCCCGCAGTAGAACCACTGGGTGCCATCTGGACGGTAGAAGCCCACCTGCGGTCCAAATTTCTGGGCCCGCGCGATCGGCACGCCATTCTCGGTGACGGTGCCGTCGGGGGCCAGCAGGAGGTGACCGGATAGGCCCGCGAGGTAACAGCCATCCTCCTCGGGCGTGAGCATGATGTCCGTGTAGCTCCCGTTGGCGTAACCGCCGCAGACCCAGTGAGGCGAACAGGGTCCGCACGGAAACATGACGTCGCCTGAACCGCCGTCGATCAGCGCGCCGTCCCCTCCCGACGAGCCGTCGCTCGCGACGTTGCCGCCGGCGCCGCCTTGGGCCATGCGTCCGTCGGACGGAGCCAGGTCGGGCGGGCCGGCGTCGGTCGTGTTCCCGCCCGCCCCACCACCCTGGCCGCTCGCCCCACCGCTCCCAGCTTTTCCTGCCTCGCCTCCACCGGTTCCGCCCGCGCCCCCGCCCGTTCCAGCCGGCGCGGTGCCGCCTGCACCCGCAGGGTCGCCACCTGCCGAGTCCACAGCGCGATCGAACGGCGCCCCGTCCGCGACCTGGCCCCCCGAGCCGCCCGTCGCCGCGGCGTCGATCACCGTCCCTCCAGTGGCACCGCCCGTGACGCCCGCTTCGGACGGGGCCCGCCCACCGCCGTGGTTGCACGCGGCCAGGAGAGCCGACCCCAGCAACGCGATTCCCCCCAGCAGGACGAACAAACCAGGCCCCCGTGGGCCAGCCTTACCGGGCGCCATCTGAATTGACGGTATGGCGTAACGTGGCCGTTTTCAATCCTCGGCGCGCCGCGCGCCTGCTGCGGCTACCACGCGCGAACTGCGGGCGTCTTTCACATTTCGTGACGGACCGCGCCCGATTGCGCACTGGGGAATGGAGCCATGGAGCGTCACCTATGACCCGTGCGCCACGCGTTCCAGGCGCTTCACTCCTGAGCGTCCTCCTCGTCCTGACGACGGGCGCCTGCCTCCCGCGCGGCGAACCCCCTGCGGGCCGGCAGATCCTGGCCGACAAGACCGCCGTGCTGACGGACCTCATCCCCGACAACGGCGACGGCCTGGTGCGCGTCGCGTTCTTCCGACCGGGCAAGGACGCCGACAACGTCAATCTCTGGGTCGTCACGTTCAATCCGGACGACGGAACATCCACGGAGAAGATGTTGTTCGCCGACATCGACACCGGGTTCGAGCTCGGGTATCGGCCGAGCGCCCGCAACGCCGGTTTCCCGATGGACGCGCAGGGCCGCCTGTACTTCTACCGGTCCGGCCCCGCCCCGGCCTTCATGACGGACGTGGTGCGGGCCGACCCCGTGACGGGAGAGGTCGTGGACCTCGGTCAGCCGCCCAACGTGGCGCAGCCAACTGACGCCTCGCAGTACCCGACGGTGAACAACTACACGGGCGGTCCCGTGGTCTTCGCCGCGAACGGCGGCGCGACGGTATCGAACGTCGCGAGCTATGGCTTCGGTGGCAGCACCGCGTTCTATCTCACCACCGACGGCACCCTGATAAGCCTCGACCCGGCGGGCGCGGCCCGGCAACTGGCGACCGGATTGGCCACTTTCCTGCCGCTCAGCGCTGAGCGGGTGCTGATCACGCGCGCCGCTCCCGACACCAGCGCGCCCGGCCCGTCTTCCGGTTCGCTGGGGGGCCCGCCCCCGCCGCCGGGCCGGGTGACGGGGGCGCTGCTCGATACTGCGACGCTGGTGGAGACGCCGCTGCCCGATGGCTTCCTTTACCAGTACTCCGCGCAGCCCTCTCCCAGCGGCCGGTGGCTGCTGGTGAGCCAGGAGAGCTCCGACCCGAACCAGCTGTACGGCAGCAACGTGCGGGGCCTGGTCGACACCTGGACCGGGACCGTCGAGCTGCTGGAGTCAACGTTTTCGTTCGGTGGTATCTGGCGCCCGCGCCACGACGAGCTGTGGACGACCGCCATCGATGATCCGGAGCAGACGGGTTTGCTTTCGGGGGCGTCGCTGCAGATCAAGAAACCGGGGTTGCCCGTCGTGACGGTGCCCGGGGTGTACTTCACCAATTTCAGTGACGACGGCACGTCCTGGTTCTCGCGGGGCACGCCCTTGGACGTCCAGGCATCGTCCGACCTGGTCGGCGTCGCGGACGATCCGAGCGGACCGCGCTTCCCGGCGGTGCCCGCCGGCAGCTCGCTCGTCGAGGCCTGGTCGCTGGGTGATGGCCGCATCCTCGACGACTCGGAGGTGGGCGTGGATAGCTTCGAGAACGCGCTCGTGCAGATGGTGGACCCACGCAACGGCGCCACCCAGCCGGTCGGCGAGCTCGGCTTCCTCTCCGTCGTGGGCAAGACGGGTGCGCTCGGCATCTATCACGTCACCTACCTGCGTGGCGACCTGACGACGACCGACTTCGCCACCGGGCGATCGACCGTGCTGGCGGCGGAGTTCGCGATGTCGGCGGTCGCCCAACCCCAGGGAGCGGACCTTTATCCGCGCGGCGGCCGCATCGTCTACCAGTTTGGGGCGCACTACGACTCGCCCTGGAACGGCCTGTGGATGGCCACCGTGCCATGACCCGGCGCCCCCACGCCAACGTGGACTGACCCGACCCAGGGGCGGACCGTCCCTACCGAGGTCGCCTTGCGCCGGCCGCCCGCTACCGACCACCGCCGACCAGCGGTCCCGGCCACCGCCTTGCCCGGCATCGCCCTACCGGCCCGGCATCGCCCTACCGAGGTTGCGTTTTCCTACCGAGGTTGCGTTTTCCTACCGAGGTTGCGTTTTCCTACCGAGGTTGCGTTTTCCTACCGAGGTTGCGTTTTCCTACCGAGGTTGCGTTTTGGGGAGGGCGGGCGGGCGCGGGCCTTGCCCATTGCCGCCTTCGGGCCGTGAGCGCGAACCCGGTCGATAGTCGCGTCGCGGCTCGCGATTTTGAGCGCCGGGCCCTTGCGGATCGGCTCCCCGAACGCCAAGCGTAGCCAGACGGTCGGGCGTCCCGACACGGAGGAACTCATGCCACGGCAACACGGAGGGTCGATGCGTGCGGGGAAGCTGCTCGCGATCGCGTTGATGATCGCCGGCTGCGGCGGCGGCGGTTCCGGAACGGGCGCGGGCGGCCGGGGCGCCGCCGGCGGCGGCGCCGACGGCAAAGGAGGGGCCGGACAGGGAGGACGAACCGCGCTCCACCGCGGGGAATCCGATGGCACCGGGGGCGTCACGACGGCCGCCGGTGGCACGACCACCCCGTCACAGGGGGGACGGGCGGGTAGCACCTCGGTCGTCGCGGGACAGGGCGGCGTGGGCGGCGGCGCCGCCCTCGGCGGTCGCACCGGCACCACCCAGGGCCAGGGAGGTCAGCCAGGCGGCGGTGTCCCCACCGGCGGTTCGAGCGCAGGGACCGGCGGCGCTGGACAGGCCGGGGCAGGGGGAAGCGTCATCGGCGGAACGGGCGGTGGCTCGGGGGGACAACCCGCCATCACCGGTACCGGGGGCCAGCCCGCCGCGATCGGGGGCGGCGCGGGCGGCGCCGCGGGCGCAGTTGCGACCGCCGGCGTAGGCGGACGCGCCGCCGGAGGGGCAGGCGGAGCGCCCAGCGTCGTCGCCGCCTGCAATGCCGCCACTTGCCCGACCGGATGTTGCGACGGAAACCGGTGCGTCAGCGCGCCGAGCACCCAGCAGTGTGGCCTGGCCGGCGCCGCCTGTCAGACGTGCGCCGCCTGCCAGCGGTGCTCGACCAGCGGGGCCTGCGAGCTCGACCCGCAGTCCCGCTGGCAGATGTTCGCCGTCTCCGCGACCCTGGCCCCGCTGTATTCGGACGGCTCCGCGTGGGATGGCACCCGGGATCTATACGGGGGGGCTCTTCCCGACCCCTTCGTGCAGTTCGAGATGCCCGTCGGCAACGCCCTCGGGTACACCGACACGATCGTCGACAGCGTGGCGCCCATCTGGAACCAGGCCGTCATCCCCTCCTCCGCGGCCGTGCGCGCCAGCGATCTGCTCCCCGGCGGGACGGCATGGAGCCTGTGGGTCGGCGACGACGACGGGAACACCTACGCAGAGCTGATGTGCGAGATGACAGGGCCGCTGAGCACCGCCGACTTCGCGGCCGGCGCCTTCGGACGATCCGGTCTGGACGGGTGTCTCACGGTCAGCATGCGACTCGTCTGCGCGATGTGATCCGCGCCAGATGACCCATGCAGCGCACCTTCTCGCCAAGAACGCTTCATCGATGAGCCCGCGTTCAGGGGAGCGCGGCTAGCCGCAATGCCGTTCACTTAGGCCGGCAACGTCGCGGGAGGGCAGCCGAAACCCGGTGTGTGAAACGCCAGGAGGCGAGGGACGCCAAGACGCTGGAGGAGCCGGCCAAGGAGCTCGATGAGCGTGTCTCCGAGTTGCTTGCCGCTGCCATCGAGGTCCATCGGATTCAAGGGGCACCGAGTCGGTGAAAGTTGCCTCGACCTGCCGGTTTCCGATCGTCTTGTCGTGGCGCTCAAGTGAACGGCATTGCGGCTAGCCGCGCGGTTTCGCCTGACGATCAAGGAACCGTGATCGGTTCGCCCACCGAGTCGCTGGGGAACGCCACCGACAGCGGGTCGACAGGCTGGATGCGCCCGTCCGGCGCGAACGTCATCTGGGCCATGCAGGTCTCGCGGAGGTAGCCGTTGCCGCTGGGAATGGCGTGGCGGTGATAGAAGATGTACCAGCGATCGCTGCCCGGCACCTGGATCACCGAGTGATGGCCGGTCCCCCGCGCACGACCGTGTCGTCGCAGGATCACGTTGTCCGCCGGAACCGCGATGGGACCAAGCGGTGACTGTGACGTCCCGTAGGCGACCTGATAGTTGGCGTCGCGGGCGTCGTTCTGCGACCACATGAAGTAGTACGTTCCCTGGCGCTTGATGACGAAGATGCCTTCGTTGAACTGGCTCGGGGTCAGATTCCGCGGCGGTCCGTCGACGCTCAGCAGATCTCCGTTCAGCTTGTACACGTACAGATTGCTCTGGCCATAGTAGAGATAGGCTTGGTCGTCGTCGTCGATGAATACGTAGGGATCGATGACCTGACCGGGGTACTCGTCGCTGGGCGCGATCAACGGCCGGCCCAGCGCATCGGCGAATCGCCCGGTGGGCGCGGTGTTGGTCGCGACACCGATCTTCTCGTCAGCGGCGAAATAGAAGAAGTACGTGCCGTTCCGGCGCACCACCGCCGGGGCCCACCCGCGCGAGGTGGCCCACGTCAGATCCCGGGTAACGTCCAGGACCAGCCCCTCGTTCTGCCAGTGGAGAAGGTCCTTCGACGACCAAACCGAGAAGTCCGTCGTCAGCCACTGGTCTTTGTCCGAGGTCGGATAGATGTAGTACGTGTCGTCGAAGATCACCGCGTTCGGATCGGCGGTGAAGCCCTCCAGGATGGGCGCGGGCGGCGCCGGTGTGTCCAAGCCCTCGCAATCGCCAGCCCGACAGGCGCACAAGCGCAGCAGCCCGGAGAGGATCAGGAGACGAGCAGTCCGGCCCGCGCTCGACGCCGCACGACCACTCATCAGACCTGGCTATCACGGACCGCGATGATTCGCACGGGGTCGATGGGCGACGGCGGGTGGCGAAGACGACACGGACGCGGGCGCACCGAGAACGCCGCCTCGACCGTCGCCGACGAACGAATCACCTCGGCGGCTCCGTCTCCCCCGGTCGACCCCGGATCGCCCCGAGCGCCGCGTCCAGTCGATCGAGCGGGACCGTGGTCACTCGCAGGTGGTCCCGCCGCTTGTCGTAAACCTGAGCGCGCGAGACGACCGGCTTACCAAAGGGTCCCTTGCGGCAGGTGCCGACCCTCACCTCGACGGTGACGTGGACGTCCGCGTCCTGAAACGCGCCGGTGACGAAGGCCCACTCGTCATTGTCGCCCGTCAGATCGACCGGTGGACCGCCGTGGCCTTCACGCGCTCCACACCCGGTGATGTACCAGTCCACTTTTCCGCCTGGGCCGGCGCGACCATCGAGCCAATCTCCGAAAGAAATCGCAGGCAGGCCCGGATCCAGACGAGTCGCAGGCATCAGAATCACCTGGCCGGCCCAGCCAAGGTCATCCACCAGCACGTCCGGCATCCGCGCCAGCTTGGCGGCGCGCGCGCGGGCCGCTCTGACCTTCGCTGCCAGCCCCGGCAGCTCTCCCTGATTGATGGGCTCGGACGGCCCCAGCCCATCGATCCAGCCGAAGAACAGCACGGCGTCCCCCAGCCCTGCCTGGGCCGAACCCACGGCGATCATGACGCTCACGCGCCCCCGCGGTCGCAGATGCGCGTCGGCCGTCAAGCAAACCGGAGGATCGTCGTTGCCTCCTCCGCTCTCCCCGCAGTCATCGGCGGACCAGCGAATCGTGGCGTCTGGCCCCAGCGCCCTCTGCAGCCAGTCCTGATATCGGGCGTTCCCGATCCGGGGGTCAATGCGATGGACATCCAGCCGCTTGCCATACGCCAGCACGTCAGCCTCCGTGACCGGCCTCGCCTCCGTCCCCGCCGCGACGGTCAGCAAGGCGAGCATCAACGCCAGCATCACCTCAATCTTAGCGCGGAGGCCATGGCGCCGCCCCCACAGCGCGGGCGCGTGCTCTCACATGAATCCCCGTACCCTCGCCGCCCGCGTTCGGCGGGCGGCACACGCCCTGCCAGCGCCGCCCAGGGCGCCGCGAGCAACGACCTGGCCCGCCGGAGCCCGTCTCGCTCCTCGCGACCTACTGGATGACCTCGATCTTGCAGTCGTGGCCGCAGCCGTCGCCGCTGATGGTGTTGCCGTCGTCGCATTCCTCGCCGGCGTCCTTCTGCAGGACCTTGTCCCCGCATCGCGGTCCGCGCAGGCAGGTGGCCGTGCAGCCGTTGTAGGCGCCGCTGTTCGCGTCGGTGCCCAGATCGCACTCTTCGCCGAACAGGCCATCGACCTTCGCGTCGCCGCAGTAGGCGCTGTTCACGCAGCCGGGCGAGCATCCGGGCGCACCGTTCGCTCCGTACAGCGTCAGGTTCACCCCGTCGTCGCACTGTTCGTCGGGAGCGTGGACCATCCCGTCGCCGCAGGTCGGGCCGCGGCGGCAATCGGCGGTGCAGCCGTTGTAGGCGCCGTCGTTCATCGCCGCGCCCAGGTCGCACTGCTCGGGCGGGATGACGACGCCGTCGCCGCAGGTGGGGGAACAGGCGCTGGAGGTAGGGGCGAAGCCGGTCAGCGTCAGCTTGAAGTTCGAGCCGGCGGTGTGCCGTTCAGCGTGGAACAGCGCGATCTCGTAAAGCCCCCCCACGGTCAGCCCCAGCGCCGCGGCGTTCGCATCCACGTCCAGGGTGCGTTCCTCGGGAGGGTGCAGCCCGCCCAGGTCGAGGGCCAGCATGCGATTCACGAAGATCCAGACGTCGTCGTCACCGCTGAAGCTCAGCAGCTCGCCGCCGCGATACTGGAAGAAGTAGTGGATCTCGGTGGTGAATCCGAAGTTGTGCATCTTGCCATCGTTCACCGTCGAGTCGGCGGTGCCGTTGTTCTCCTTGACGGGCGGCGCGGTCCACCCCTTGCCGTCGATGGGGTAAAAGCCGACCTTCATCGAGTCGAACACGTACGAGCCATCGGCCAGCCGGGGCAACAGCAGCGCCCCCGGGATATCGATGTTCGTGTTCGCGACGTCCTTGTACCACTGGTCGAAGTTCGCGCTGGTGGTCAGCTCCTGCCCCATGGGGCAGATGGTGGTCTTGGGCGCCGTCACACAGCGGCCGTCCATGACCGGCTTGCCGGTCGCCGACAATGTCGTCTTCACCAGCAGCGGCGTGATGTCGTCGCCCCAGAACGCCTCGAAGTCGGGATGTCGCAGGGAGCCCGCGGCCGGCAGGCTGATGAAGTCCCGGTAGGTGACCTTCAAGTTCAGCTGCGGCGGCGGGGCGGAGGATGAGTCGTTGCAGACGAACCCATCCTCGAACTTGCAGGTGGACGAGCACCCGTCGCCATCGACCGTGTTGCCGTCGTCGCACGCCTCGGGCGGCAGCTTCATGCCGTCGCCGCACTTCGAGACGCACAGGCCCGTCGAACAATCCGGCTCGAACGAGCAGGCCGCCGAGCACCCGTCGCCGTCGATCGTGTTGCCGTCGTCGCAGGCCTCGGTCCCTTCCTTCTTTCCGTCGCCACAGACGGTGGCCCGGCACGTGGCGCCGCTGGTCGCGGAGGCGGACGAAGTACAGACGAACCCCGGCTCCACCTGGCACGCCGCGGAGCAGCCGTGGCCCACGTTCGGGGGGTCGCATTGCTCCTTGGCCACCAGCAGCCCGTCGCCGCAGTGAGAGGCGCAAGGCTGCCCGGGCTGACCACAGTCCCAGCCCGCCTCGACCTGGCACGCCGACGAACAACCGTCGCCATCGTCCTCGTTGCCATCGTCGCAGCTCTCCTTGCCCGCCCGCCTTCCATCACCGCACTTGACCAGGTAGATGCAAGGCATGCCCGGCATCGGGCAGATGTAGTCGTTCTCGATCGTGTCACAGCTGGCCGAGCAGCCGTCGCCCGAAACGTCGTTCCCGTCGTCGCAAGCTTCGTCGAGCCCGGGATCCAGCTTGCCGTTGCCGCAGCCGACGACGCAATCGGCCGCGCCGTTGCACGCGTCGGGATCGGGTGGGTGATCAGGCGAGGCCTCGAACTGCCCCCCTGGCCCCAGCTCGACGATCGGGATGTCCACCGAAGGCGCGACGTCCGTGGCGGACGGCGCGCCCGCGTCCGTCGCGACCTCCGGGTTATGGATGGCCGCGCAACCCGCGGTCAGCAGGAAGACTCCCAGAACAGCCGAACCCGCCGAGGTTCGCAACATCGACTTTACGAACCAGGACATGGCGTCCCTCCGTTGGCGGAAGGGTACCACCTTCGCGGGCGGCGCACCTCGCGGGCATCCGATCGACCACGCCGATCGGTGACCCGGCGCGACATCAGGCACCCAACCATTGCGCCTGGTCAGCCGGTCGGGCCCGCGGGCAGCACTTCGGATCGCTCGCCCACGTCCCGAGAAGGCCGGAGATTATCAACCGGACGGAGGAACCTGGCGACTGCTCTCCTGCACCGCGGGCGATGTCGATGGCTAGATTGGAGCGATGTCCTCCGCACCTCGCGACGCGCGCCGGTTCTTCTTCATGCTGCTGGCCGCGGCAGCGGTCCTCATGGCGCTGGTGATGCGCCCCATGGCCAGCGCGCTGTTCCTGGCCGCGGTGCTGGCTGGGGTGCTGTGGCCCGCCCACCGCTGGTTGACCGCGCGGCTGGGAGGCCGAAGGACCCTGTCCGGCGCCGCGTTCGTCCTGGCCGTCGTGGTCGCCTTGCTGGTCCCGGTGGCTGGCTTCTCGGCCTTCGCCATCAAGGAGGGGACGGAAGGGGCGCGCTACGTGTCGAAGACGGTCAAGGACGGCGGCGCGGTAGCGCTGGTGGACCGCTTGCCCGCCCCGATATCACGGCTGATCAAGAAGGGGCTGGACAAGCTGTCCGACGAACAGGAGCGCGACCTGGCTGGCGGCGTGCAAGAGAAGCTGAGCGCCCAGGGGGGCAAAGCGGCGGCGGCCGTCGGCGCCACGCTGTCCGCGACCGGCGCCTTTCTTTTCCAGGCTGTGATGATGTTGATCGCCTTCTACTTCCTGCTGCTGCAAGGGGACCAGCTGGTCGCGTGGGTGGACGACCTTTCTCCGTTGAAGCGGGGTCAGACGCGCGAGCTGTTGGCCGAGTTCAAGAAGGTCTCGTATGCGGTCCTCCTCTCGACCGTCATCACGTCGGCCGTGCAGGCGATCGCGGCGCTCGGCGGCTATCTGATCGGCCGGGTGCCCCACCCGATCTTCTTCGCCGGCGTGACGTTCTTCGCGGCGTTCATTCCCGCGGTCGGCGCGGGAGCCGTGTGTCTGATCGCGGCGCTGTTGCTGTTCATCACCGGACACACCTACGCAGCGGTGTTTCTCGCCGTCTGGGGCGTGGCGGTGGTGGGCCTGGTCGACAACCTCATCAAGCCGTTCCTCATCAAGGGGGGCATGCGGATGAATGGCGCGGTGGTCTTCTTCTCGTTGATCGGCGGGATCGGCGCCTTCGGCGGCGTCGGTCTGTTGCTGGGACCGCTGGTGACGACGCTGTTTCTGTCGCTGCTGCGGATGTACCAGCGCGACTTCCGTCCCCCGCACGCTGCCACGACCAAGGCCGACTGACACGACTCGAGACGCGCGTGCGGTGCCCGACTGGCGCACGCGGGGGTGCGTGATAGACATCCCCGCCCATGTCGCCAGCCGTCGGGATCGATTTCGGAACCACGAACAGCGCGGTGGCGATCGCCGACGGAGCGGGCGGTGTCCGGGTGCTGCCGCTGCCGGTCCCGGGGGGCCAGGCGGCGACCACCTGGCGCAGCATTCTTTACTTCGAGAGCGGTGACGCCCCCGGCGAGGTGCTGGTCAGCGTGGGCGCGCCGGCCATCCAGCGCTACCTCGAATCGGGTGGCCAGGGCCGGCTGGTGCAGTCGATCAAGAGCCACCTCGCCAGTTCACTGTTCTCGGGCACGCAGGCGCTGGGGCGACACTACGGCGTCGAGCAGCTGATCGCGATCTTCCTGCGCCGGCTGCGCGAGGGGGCGGGCGTCGACCTGGGCCGCTCGGCCGTCGTGGGCCGGCCCGTGCGCTACTGGGGCGCGGTGACCGCGGACGACGAAGCGCGCGCGCTGGAACGCATGCGCCGCGCGCTGGAGCTGGCCGGCTTCGACGACGTGACCTTCGAGTACGAGCCGGTCGCGGCCGCCCGCCGTTACGCCGCCGCGCTGGATCACGAAGAGCTAGTCCTGATCGCCGACTTCGGCGGGGGCACCAGCGACTTCTCGGTGGTTCGCGTGGGGGGGCCGGGCGGCGCGTCCGTGCTGGCGACCAGCGGCGTCGCCATCGCCGGCGACAGCTTCGACGCGCGCCTGGTGGACCACGTCGTCGCCCCCGCGCTGGGCCGCGGGACCACCTACGCGGCGGAGTTCGGCCGCCAGATGCCCGTGCCGCCGTGGATCTACACGAACCTGCGGCGCTGGCACCACCTGTCGTTCCTGCGCTCGCGCCAGACCGAGGCGCTGCTGGCCAAGATTCGCCACGGCGCCTCCGATCCGGAAGGCATCGATCGCCTGATCCACATCGTCGAGGACGAGCTGGGCCTGCCCCTTCATCAGGCGGTCGAGGCCGGCAAGCGCGCGCTGTCGGCATCCACCAGGGCGCGCTTCACCTTCGAGCACCCCGGTATCTCGCTGGCGTCCGACCTCAGGCGAGCTTCCTTCGACAGCTGGATCGAAGAGGAGCTCGCCGACATCGACCAGGCCGTCACCGAAGCGCTGGCGCGCGCGGGGGTCACGCCGCGCGAAGTGGACCGCGTGTTCACGACGGGCGGGTCGTCATTCGTCCCCGCGGTCCGGGCCCGCCTCGCCGCCACCTTCGGCGCCGAACGCCTGGTGGGCGGCGACGAGCTGACCTCCGTGGCGTGGGGCCTGGCCGCGACCGCGGCCGGCGGGTGAGATCTGGCCGCGACGCCCCTCCTTGGGCGTCGCGGTTCGCATCGCGCTCAGGAGATCGTCTTCTTCAACGTACTCATCGCGCGATGGGTCTGCTCCTGTGCGGCCAGCAGATCGGATTGCACGAACTGGCGTGATACAGGGTCCAGGCCGCTCAGGTCGCCTCGATACAGCTTCAGTCCGCGGTCCTCACCCTCTTCCAGCGCCGCGATGGCGGGGGCCTCGCGGCGCACCTTGGCGCCGCCCTCGACCAGCCGAGCGAAGGCGCCCCAGGCGCCCGACCCCTGCGATGGCTGGCCGCCCACGCGACGGACCTGTTCCTGCAACTTCGCGACCCGCTGCTCGTGCGAACGCCGGCCCTCCTCGAGCTGTGTCCGATGGGAAGTTCCGCCCAGTTTCTCTAGCGCCTGGCGGTAAGTTTCCACTGCGGACAGTTCCCCGCGCAGAAACTCGTTCAATGTGTCGACGGTCTTCTGATTGGTATCGGCCATGGATATGTCTCCTTTTTTCAGAAACGTAGGCACTCGGTTTCGGAAAGCAACCGGTTGCCTCGCACGGCCGAGCGATGGCGCCACGCAAGCGCGAACACGATGCCGGAAGTTGCCCCGCTCACGTGGGTCCGCACGCCGTGTGAACATCGCGCGGATGAGCTGCCGCGAGTCTGGCCGCGCGAGTGTTCCAGCGCTTTCGTGGCACACTGGCGTCGATGCCTCGGCTGCCTGACTCACCCCCGGTTGCGTCTCGCGACCTCGTCGGTCGCTTCGTCACGCTGGAGATTGGCCGGTTCGGCAGCCCGGGGGCATTTCTCGTCCAGCCTGGGGCCGGCGCCGACGCCGACGCGATCTTGCTCCTTGGCCCCGAGATTCCGCCGGATGCCCGGGAAGGCGACCAGGTGTCGGTCTTCGTCGGGCTGGACTCGGCGGGACGGCCGCTGGCTACCACCGCCCAGCCGCACCTGGCGCTGGGCGAGGTGACGTTCCTGACGGTGACCGCGTGTACGGAGTTCGGGGCGTTCGTGGACTGGGGACTGCCCAAGGAGCTGCTGGTGCCGTTCGCGGAGCAGACGCGCGACGTGAAGGTGGGAGAGCGGCATCCGATCGGCCTCTACATCGACAACACGGGACGCCTGGCCGGGACCATGCGCGTGAACCAGATGCTGACCACCGACGGGGAGTTTCATCAGGGCGAGTGGGTGGAGGGCGAGGCCTGGCGTAACGAGCCCGACATCGGCCTGTTCGTCATCATCGAGCGGCGCTTTCTTGGCCTGGTGCCGGCGGACGAACCGCATACGCTGGCGCGCGGTGAAGCGGCTCGCTTTCGCGTCACGCGCGTGCACGCCGACGGCAAGATCGCGCTGTCGGCGCGAGAACCCGTTCACCAGCAACTGGAACGCGACGCCGAGATCATCCTGGACGTGCTCGCGCGCCCGGGCGCCCGACCCATCAGCGACAAGTCTCCCCCGGAGGAGATTCGCGCGCGCTTCGGTCTCAGCAAGAAGGCCTTCAAGCGCGCCGTGGGAACGCTGTTGAAGGCCCGACGCGTGGAGGTGGACGAGGCGGGCCGCGTGCGGCTCGTCGACCTGGTGGAGTGACCGACGAGACCCACGATCGTTCGCCGGTCTCGTGCCGGTGGTCGGATCAGCGTGCGCGCGCGTACCACTCCACCACCTTGGGGTGGGTCTTGACGCTCTCGAACAGACGACCCAGGCGCTCGAACGGCGCCAGGACATCGGCCGGGACGTGATCCAGCACGCCCTTCTTCAGCCACCCCATCACCACGAACAGCTTGACGTCGGCCACGCTGATGCGGTCGCCGCCCGCGTAGGGCCCGACGACCTGTTTCTCCATGCTGGCGGCCCAGGTCTTGATCGGCCCCTCCACCAGCTCCTGGCGCCGGCGCAACAACTCCGCGGGATCCGCGATGCCGAACGTGGCGCTGATGGCGTGGCGAAGATCCTCGGTCGCCGACAGCAGCGACTCCAGGCGCATCGCCTCCCAGGCGTCGGCCGGCAGCAGTCCGTGCGCGCGGCCGATGTACCCCAGGATCGCGTTCGACTGACTGACCGCCGGTTTTCCAGGAAGCTGGAAGGTCGGCAGGCTACCGAACGGCGTCGTCGGCTTCAGCGCGGGCCAGTCCTGGCGGGGGATGCGCACGTCCTCGAAGTCGACTCCGGCCAGGTACAGGGCCAGGCGACACTCCTCACCACGGCTGGTCGGCTGATCGAAATACGTGAGGCGGGGCTTCGTCATGCGACGAAGAGTAGACGGACCGGGCAGCACGCGCCACGACTGACGCCACCTTCCGGAACTGCTGGCTACGCACCGGTTGCGACCGCGACGCCGTTCGATCCGCTGCCCCGACGGCAGCTCCGGCGGCTGGCATCCCTGGGAACCGTCCCCGGGGCCGCTGCGTATTCAGCCGCGGGCTACGGAGTCGTCGAGATCGCCTCCTGATACGGGATGCCGGCCCAGGTGAGAAGACCGCTCTGGAAACCGTAGCTCCCGTTCAGGTTCTGCGCGGCGGCGACGATCGCGGCGCCAGAGCAGCTGTATTGCCCACTCAAGCCGTAGTCGGAGTGGTGCCAGTAGTAGGTTCGATCGACGGTGAACGAGATCGTCCAGGTGCAGTACGTGAGCTGGCCACCAGAGGACAGGCCACACTCGCCCGGGCTGAGCGAAGCGTAGGTTTTTCCGGCGATGACGGCGCAAGCGTCTCCTTCTCCGCCCCCTGCCCCACCTTTGCCGCCTGCCCCACCTGCTCCACCTTTGCCGCCTGTCCCGCCGGTGCCACCTTTGCCGCCGGTCCCACCGGTGCCACCTTTGTCGCCGGCTCCACCTGCTCCGCCGTTGTCGCCTGCGCCGCCGGCGCCACCGGCTCCCCCTTTGCCGCCCGCCCCACCCGCGTGTCCCCCGCCGCCCGCCCCGCCGGGCGCAAAGCCACAGCTGGTCCAGCCCGTGCGAACCTGGCCTTCGGGGCAAATGAAAGGCATGGCGCCCGTGCAATACCGACCGTCGCCGATCGGCTCACAAAAGGCATCGTCCACAGCGCAGTGCGACCGATCCGCGACAATCATGCCAGGGAGTCCCGCAAGCGATGCGCAACTGTCCCCCCCGCCGCCTCCTGCCCCCCCCGGCTGTCCTCCGGCGCCTCCTGCGTTGCCGGGCTGTCCTCCGGCACCCGCACCGCCGCCGGCGGCCCCGCTCCGGCCTCCGAGGGGCGAGCCCCCATTCGAATTCCCCGACTCACATGCCGCGAGGGCCAGCGAGCAGGACAGCGCAACCGCGATGAGCAAGAAGGGCGTTCGCCCGGCCTGGAGCATGACCGCTTGCGCGAGCAACGGTCATGCCAGCAGACGTGCCGCGCCCCGGTGATTGGTCCAGCGCGAGGGCCCATAACGTTCTACGGCAGCCACGCCACCGGGACTTCCTTTCCCAGGCCGCTGCGAATCGTCTTTCGTTCGGGACGGTCGAGGCGCGCCGTCGTCAGCGTGCGGTCGGCGATCAGCGCCACCACCTCACCCTCGGGGCTGCAGCTCGCCGAGCGGTACGCCGCGACCTTGTAGGGCAGGTCGAGCCAGGAGCCGTCCGGACGGCGCACGTAGGTCGCCGGCCCGGGCTTCGCGCCGCTGCAACCCATGTTGGGCGTGTCGGGGTCGACGCTGTCCAGGCGCGCGCCCGCACCGACGATCAGCGTCGGCCTGCCGCCGCCGCTCAACGCCAGCACCCCACCCGCCTCGGCGTCCGGGGCGGCAGCCGCCCCGCCACCGAGTACCAGGATCGCCGCCAGCAACCCGACACGCACGCTCGCCCTCAGACAACCGCCGGAAGCAAAGGTTCCCGCCGATGCGCATCGCCTGCGCGCACTCGCGGTCTTCAGCCGACTGGGGCCGCCGGCAGCCAGTTCGCTTCCAGCCAGGCAAGCGCGTCCTTCGCGCCGCGCAGCACCTCGTCGAACTGCCGCACCACGCGACCGCCGGCGGGCTCGGCCGCGGCGTAGGCCCGCGCGTAGAGGATCCAGTTCGAGAGCTGATAGTGGTGCAGCAGCGGGCCAAAGCGGTGATTCGCGTACCGGTCCAGGACCGCCGCCGCCTCGATCACGCCTCGACAGGCCCACAGCGCGCACGTCACCTCGAACAGCAGCGCCCGCAGATCCTCGAAGGCTTGCTGTGGGTCGGCACGTATGCCGTCCAGCAGCGCCGCGAAATCGGCATCGGACAGTCCCACGTCCGCGGCCACGTCGCGCATGATGGGCACCTGCGTCGTGATGAAGTCGGTGTCCGGCGCGGCGTCGAGCAGCCGCCCCACCAGATACAGGTCGAAGGCGCTGGCGATCGATTCGGCGAAGAACAGCGCTTCGGGCGTCGGCGTCTGCCCGCCGGCCGCCAGCTCCAGCCGGTGGCTGACGACGTGGTGCCAGGCGGCGTGGGCGACGACGTCAGCGGGAATGTGGTCGTTGCACAGCACCTCGGCCCCCGCCTCGGCCGACCAGAACGTGAGGTTGAGAAACACCGCCCTGTCCCAGCTGGCCCCCTCGCCGTCGACGGGGATGAGAAAGCGGTGGTTCGACGCTGCCAGCGCGCGCTTGAGCGCGCGATAGAGCGGCATCTCCAGGAACGCCGGCTCGTCGTCGATGGTCAGGGCGTCCAGCGTGACGGAGGTGAAGGCCATGGCCCCACCTTACGATGGCGGGGCCGGCTGACGGAGGAAGATCGATCGTCGGACGTCCGATACAATCAACCTCCGTGAGGGCACACCCACGCTGGGTTCTGCTGGGGAGCTTGTGCGCGTACGCGGCGGGCGCACAGCTGCTGGTGAACTGCGGCAGCGCCGGCGGCGGGCGCGCCGGGTTCGCGGGCGCCAGCGGCGCGGCCGGGGCGAACGGGGGAGAGGGCGGAGCCCGCACTGGCGAAGGAGGGCGGGCCGGCGGTGATTCGAATGACTCCGGTGGCGCGTCCGGCGTGGGCGGCCTTTCGGGGGGCGGAGAATCGGGGCGTGCCACGCCTGACGGCGGCGCGGGCGGCGCGCCGTCCGTTGGCGCCGGCGGGTTTGCAGGTGGCGCACAAGGCGGGAATGCATCGGGCGAATGCTTCGTGTGCACGCCGGGGTCGTTTCGGTGCGCGGACGGGCACAGGCAAACTTGTCGCGCCGACACGCCGACGGGGTGCCCCGCCTGGGGTGAACCGCTGCCACTCGACAGGTGTGAGACCAGCGGTCAGCAGTGCGATCCAGCGACCGGCAAATGCATGTAGATGACTACGGATCGCACCGCCGCCGCGGGACCTTCCACGCCCGGTGGTTTTGCCGGCCGTCGGGCCGGGGTCTATCATGCGTGACGCGTGATCACCGTCGTGGAGCATGGCCGTGTGCGCGAGCTGTCGCTCTCTCGACGCCCGGTCAATGCCCTCAATCCGGAGCTGGTGGCGGCCTTGCGGTCCCACATTCGCGAGGCACGCCAGGACGGATGCGGGGCCATCGTGTTGTCGGGAAGGCCCGGCTGCTTCTCGGCGGGCCTGGACGTGCCGGAGCTGCTGCAGCTCGATCGCACGCAGCTGCGGGCCATGTGGCAGGACTTCTTCGCGCTGCTCTCGGACGTGGCGACCTCGGAGATCCCCATCGGCGCCGCGCTGACCGGCCACAGCCCGGCCGGCGGCGCCGTGATCGCCATCTGCGCCGACTACCGCGTGCTGGCCGAGGGTGACTATCTGATCGGCCTGAACGAGGTCGAGGTGGGTCTGCCGATGCCGGAGGTCCTGCACCGGGTGCTAGCCCACGTGGTGGGGGCGCGAACCGCCGAGCGTCTCGAGGTCACCGCGGCGCTGCTGAAACCGCCGGAGGCCCTGCGGTGCGGTCTGGTCGACGAGGTGGTTCCGATGGCCGACGTCGTTCCGCGCACGCTGGCGTGGCTGGACCGCGTGGTCGGCACGGCGCCGGCCGCGCTGGCTTCCACCCGCCGGCAGGCCCGGCAGCCGCTGTTCGACGCCTTCGCCACCGTCGACGGCCCGCTGGTGGAGCGGATGCTCGACGCCTGGTTCTCCGCGGAGACCCAGGGCGCCCTGCGCGCCCTGGTGGCGCGTCTCGACAAAGACCGGACCAGGCGCCCATGACCCTGGCCGGGAAGACCCTTTTCATCACCGGCGCCAGCCGGGGGATCGGCAAGGCCATCGCGCTGCGGGCCGCGCGCGACGGCGCCAACGTGGCCGTGCTGGGAAAGACAGCGACGCCCAATCCCAAGCTGCCCGGCACCGTCGATGAGGCCGTGCGGGAGATCGAATCGGCGGGGGGAAGGGCGATCGGCTGCATCGCCGACGTGCGCTTCGAAGATCAGATGGCCGCGGCGGTGGCGGCCACCGTGAAGGCCTTCGGTGGCATCGACGTCCTGGTGAACAATGCCAGCGCCATCAGCCTCACCCGCACGGAAGACACGGACATGAAGCGGTTCGACCTGATGCTGGGCGTGAACGCGCGCGGGACGTTTCTATCGTCGAAGCTGTGCATTCCGCACCTCAGGAAGTCGGAGAATCCCCACATCCTGATGTTGTCGCCGCCCCTCACCACCGAGCCGCGGTGGTTCGCGCCGCATCTGGCGTACAGCATCGCCAAGTACGGCATGAGCTTGTGCGTGCTGGGCCTGGCCAAAGAGCTCGAGCCGGATGGCATCGCCGTCAACGCGCTGTGGCCGCGCACCGTGATCCGCACCGCCGCCGTGCAGAACCTGCTGGGCGGCGATCAGGTGATGGCGCGCGCCCGCAGCCCCGAGATCGTGGCCGACGCGGCCCACGTCGTGCTGACGACGGCCAGCCGCGCGCTGACCGGCCGATTCCTGATCGACGAACAGGTCCTGCGCGAGCAGGGGATGACGGACTTCAGTCAGTACGCGAACGTTTCCGACGCCGAGCTTCTGCCGGACTTCTTCGTCTGAACGTCCCAGACAGGCGGTCGCAGGCGCTGCAGGATCGTGACCTCGACCCCGCCGCGCGGGGCGACGGTGGCGGCGCGCGCGACAGCGCGCACCGGGCGATCGTCCCGCAACCGCAGGCGCACCGAACGGAACAACGTCGCCAGGATGATCTTCATCTGATAGGTGGCGAACGCCGCGCCCAGACATCGCTGGGTGCCGCCGCCGAAGGGGAGATACTCGAACGGCGTGTAGGTGCGCCCGCGGAATCGAGACGGATCGAAGGTGCGCGGCTCCGGATACAGATCCTCGCGCAGGTGCACCGAGCCGATCGCCGCCGAGACGCCGATGCCGGCCGGAAGCTGGTAACCCTTCATGAGCAGCGGCCGCGCCAGCTTGCGGGTCAGCAGCGAGAACACCGGGTGCAGGCGCAGTGTCTCCTGACAGACCTCGTTCAGAAAGGGCAGCGCCAGCAATCTCTCGAAGTCGGGGTCCGCTCCCGTCGAGGCCAGCTCTGCCAGCAGCTGCTCGTGGATGCGGGAGGCGCGGCAGATCTCGTAGCCGGCCCAGGCCACCTCGATCGCGCAGGTCTCGTATCCCGCGATCAGCATGTCGAACAGCTTGTCGCGGATCTCGTCGTCCTCGATCGGTGAGCCGTCCTCGTAGCGGGCCGCCAGGAGCTCCCCGATCACGTCCGCCGCCTCGCCGGCGGGGGGCCGGGCCCGCCGCGCGGCGATCTGCTCCGCGGTCAGCCGGTTCAGCGCGCGGACCATGCGCTGCACCCGCGCCCACGGTCCCAGGCCGCCAAACTCGTGGCGCAGAATCTTGAAGTTGAGCACCGCCGGGCCCACGCGGTCGAAGCCGGAGTAGACGACCTGATGAAACGCCGCCACCTGCTCGCGGTCGGTCACGCCGAAGACCGCGGGGATGATCACGTCCAGCGCGATCCACTGCGCCAGTTGCTGCAAGCTGAACGAGGCGCCGACCGGCACGGCCATCAAGCGCTGGCGCACGCTGGCTTCGATGCGCCTCCCCCAGGATCGCATGCGCTGGCCATGGAAGGGGCCGCTCAGCATGCGCCGCGCCTCGCGGTGCCGGCCTCCGCTCTGGAAGAACAGCGAGTGCTCGCCCAGGATGGCGTTGGTCGCCTCGGTCCGAAACGACTCGAAGGTGTCGGGATCGGATCCCATGATCGCCTTGATCCCGGCTGGATCGCCGGTTACGACCGTGCCGCTGTCCCCGATTGGCAGGAAGAAGGGATCGCCATACCGGCGGGCGATCGCCGCGAACGCGCCATGCGGATCGACCAGATAGCGCAGGAACGTCCCCACCAAGTTGGTCGGCCCCCGCGGTAACTCTGACCCAGACGTCCCCCTCATCCCCTGGCCACGGAGAGTGGCACCGGCCTTTGCCATCCGTCAAGGCGGGCGCACGCACACGACTGCAGCGAACGATCTCAGGCCGCGGCCCGGCCGAGCAGGGCGTCCACGCGCTCCAGGTCGTAGCGAGCGCCCGTTTCGGCGAAGCCGGCGCGGGCCTGCTGCAGCAGCTCGGGGCGACGCGGGTCCGACGCGGGGAGCGCCTGGGCCAGCGCCATCAGCGCCAGCCCCTCGTCGTAGCGGAGGCCGGCCCGCCGGGCCGCCGCGACCGCGCGCTGCCACAGCCGCAACGCCACCGCCGGCTGGCCGGCCAGCGCCTGATAGCGCCCCGACAGCTCCAACGACCGCGCGCGGTGCGCGGGGAAGACGCGCGCCGAACGCCGGACCTCGGCGCAGGCCTGGCGCGCCAGCCGGGCCAGGATCGCCGCCTCGCCCGCGTTCCCTGCTTCACGCGCCGCGCTCCAGAGATCGAGGAGCGTCTCCGCCATGCAGGAATAGGCGGTGATGCAATAGAAGGCGATGGGCGCGCCCTCGGCCACGGCGGCCAGGGCCTTCTCGGCGGCCTCACGGGCGCGCGCGCGATCGCCGTTGCGCCAGGCGGTCAACGCCAGGACGCCGTGACAGATGATCTTCTCGGGCCGCCCCAGGTTCTGGGCCAAGCACCGCTCGGCCCGCGCCACGGCCGTCATCGCGCGCGCCGGCTCGTTCAGGACCAGGCAGTTCTGGGCCTCGCCGGCGGCGCCCCACACTTGCGTCTGCGGGTCGCCGCGCAGCGCCGACTGCCAGAGGGCGTGCGAGATGTCCCGGCCCCGCACGAAGTCCCCGCTCAGGTTGTAGGCCGCGCCCTGCACGCCCAGCCCCTCTTCGACCCGGCGCGGGAAGCCGACCTGCTGGCCTATAGCCTGGGCCTTGGCGCCGAACGCGATGGCGTCGCCCCACGAGCCCACCCCGCAGGCATAGGAGCCGGCCAGCACGTAGCTCCAGCTTCGGACGGCGGGATCCGGGACCCGCTCCAGCGTCTCGTGCAGGCGGCGGCCGTACGCGTCGGCCAGCCGGAAGAGCGGGATCAGACCGGTCGTGACTTGCGCATTGGCGTAGGCGAGCGCCAGCTCGGCCGAGGGGCCGGCGCGCTCGGCCAGGTTCAGGTTGCGCAGGGTCGCGTAGAGGATCCGCGGCAGCTCGCCGGTGACGAAGTACGAGACCGGCATCAGAAGGTCATAGGCGCGCGCCGCCTCCAACAGACGCGCGCGGCGGCGGCCAGGCCGCTGGCGCGGCCCGCGCGGTAGCAGGCGTGACCAGAGCTGGCGCGCCGCCTCGCGCAGCAGGCCCAGCACCAGGCCGATCTTGGAGCTGGGCATCGGTGCGCCCAGCAGCGCCACCGCGGCCAGCAGATGCTGCTGGCTCTCCACCAGCCGCCCCAGGCTCAGGTTGGCGTTCGCCAGCTGCCGCTCCCAGGCGGCCCGCCGCAGCGCCGGCGTCGGGAATCCTGCCTTGCGATCCAGCGCCAGGGCCTCGCCAAAGAAGGTGGCCGCGTCTCGATTCGCGAAGCTTCGCTGGGCCTGCTCGCCCGCCTTCTCGAAGCAATCGATGGCCTTGACGGTGTCGCAGGCCTCGCGGAAGTGATGGGCCAGCTCCGAATAGGGGAACCCGGCGTCTATCGAATCGGCCAGCTGCGCCTCCATGGCGGCGGCGGCGGCGGCGTGCAGGGTTCGCCGGCGGGCCTCGGGGATGATCTCGGAGGCGATCTCGCGCAGCTTGTCGTGGCAGAAGCGGAGACGGCCCGGGCGGACCTCTTCCAGCACCTGACGCATCAGCAGTTCGCGGATGGACGACAGGGCGCTGTCCTGATCGACGCCCGCCACCGCCACCAGCAGCTCGCTGTCCACCTCGCGCCCCAGCACCGACGCCACGTCGACCAGCGCGCGCGCCTCCGTTCCCAACCCCTTCAGGCGGCGAACGATCAGATCGTGCAGCGAGCGCGGCGACGGCAGGCGGGCCTCGTAGCCGAGCTCGTCGTCCGGACCGTCGGGCGCCAGCCGCCACGCGCCGCGCTCGCGAACCAGCAATCCTTCGTCGACGGCGGCCCGCACGTGCTCGGCAGCGAAGAATGGATTGCCCCCCGAGCGACGGGCCAGCACCCGGATGAACCCGTGCGGAGGCGCCGGCATCGCCAGCATCTCGGCCGTGATCTTTCCGATCACCTGCTCGTCCAGGCGGCCCAGCTCGATACGGCGGATCCCTGGCCGCGCCAGGAGCTCGGCCAGACCGACGCCGACCTCCTCGGCCCGGTACGTCGCGACCACCATCACCGGGCACTGCGCCAGCGCGCCGCCGGACGCCAGCTGATCGGCCAGCGCCCAGATCGCGCTGAGCGACAGGTCGTCGGCCCAGTGCAGATCGTCCAGGATCAGCACCAGCGGCCGATCGCGCGTGAACGCCGCCAGGGTCCCCACGAACGCCGCCAGCAGGCGCCGCCGTTCCGCCTGGGCCGGCACCGCCGGCGGGTCCGGCTGCTCGACCTGTCCAGGCAGATCCCGGAGGGCCAGCTCGTAGGCGGCCAGGATCTTGCCCCGCTCGCCCAGGATCTGTTCGGTGGCCTCGAGACCCCGCTCGCGGCAGTGGTCGGCGATGGCCTGCAGCAAGGTCCGGAACAGGTGCAGCGGACCGCCCAGGACCTCCGCGTCGCCGCTTTGCGGAGTGGCGCTGGGAAGGCATTCGCCCGAGATGACCCGCAGGCCACGGAGGGCGGCCTCGCGGCCGACCGCGGCCAGCAACGACGTCTTGCCGAGGCCGCTCTCGCCCCCCAGCAGGGCCAGCCCCCCCGGCAAGCCCATCGAGACGGTCGAAAGCTGGGTCATCAGGTCGTCCATCACCGTCTTCCGCCCGTGAAGCCGGGCCCGATAGAGGTAGGGGCGCACCGGTGTGGCCGACTCGGCTGCGGCGGCTTCCGGGTCCTCGGCCTGGGCCCCCAGCTCTCCCAGCACGGCGGCCACATCGTCGGCGTGGCCAATCCGCTCGCGCGGGTCCTTGGCCAGCAACGCCAGAATCAGGGCGTCCAGCGCGGGCGGCACCCCGTCGGCCAGTTTTGACGGAGAGACAGGCTGTTCGTACAGGTGGCGGGCCGTCAGCTCGGCGCCGGTCTGGCCGCGGAAGGGGCAGCGGCCGGTGACGACCTCGTACAAGAGACAGCCCAGGGCATAAAGGTCGCTGCGGGCGTCGCTGCCCTCCAGCCGGATCTGTTCCGGGGACATGTACTCCAGCGTGCCCTGGAAATGGAAGGTCACCGCCAGCGCCTCTCGTCCCACAGCCCCCGTCGACGGCGAGACCAACCCGAAATCGACCAGGACCGGGGTGCCGTCGGATCGGATGAAGACGTTCCCGGGCTTCAGGTCGCGGTGGACGATCCCCAGGCCGTGAATGAAGGTCAGCGGGCGGCAAAGCCTGCGCATCAGCGTCAGCATCTCGGGCAAGCGGCCACCAGCGGCCGGCGGACGCACGCCCTCGGGTTCCACCGGCGGCGGCCGCGCGGCCGGCATGTGTGCGGCGGGCGTCTCGACCGCTTCGCCCACGGGGGGAACCCAGGTGGGCGCCGTGAGCGACGAGGTTTCCAGGTGGGTGCGGAGCGGGGCGAAGGGCGCCCAGATGTCGCGGATCGCGTCCTCCAGCGTCCGCCCCTCCAGCAGCTCCATGGCGTACCAGGGGAGGCCGGACTCGATCCCCTCGCCGACGAACCGCACGATCCCTGGGTTCCGGATGCGGGTCAGCGCATGGATCTCGGACCGCAGGCTGGCCAGGACGCTGCCGTAGGGGACGTCGACCGTCTTCAGCGCGACCTGCTCGCCGGTCTCGTTGTGCTGCCCGCGGTACACGACCCCCATCCCCCCCTGCCCCAACTGCGACAGGATCCGGTACGGACCCAGCCGCGCCGGCCCCGTTCCGGAGGTTCCCCTCGCCTGCTTCATCGACACTGCGGCCTCGTCGACGCCGCCATTCCCCTCATGCCGGCCATGATACCGGATGCGCCACAACCTGCGCCTGCTCGGGCGGGATCTTCGCGTATCGGCGGTTCCATTCAGGGAATGGACGTCTGAAACGCAGGCCGACGCTGCGCCGGGCGTCTCGGGGCGGCCACGCCTGCGAGCAGCGCCGTGATGGGAGGAGCGCGCCCGTGTCGCTAGGTCAGCTGACCGAGCAGACCGGCGAGACCTCCGCCGGGCACGCTCTCCACGGCCCACTCCGTGACCTTCCCGCCCCGCACGGTGATGGCGATGCGCTCGAGCGGGTTCCTCCACGTGCGCTGGGTCGCCGGCACGGTGGGACCGTCCGGGATGGAGAGCGTCCCCGTGTGGGTGCCACCCGCCTCCACGGTCGCGTAGACGATACTGGAGGCCTCGCGCACGACGCGCATGTTGTGGCTGAAGTCCGGCAGGGCGGCCCGGATCGTCGCCCACACGCCCAGCGCCTGGTCCTTGTTCAGCGGTTGCGGGGTGACACCGCGGAAGTGGAAGTCGTCCGCCAGGTACCCGGCCGCCTTCGCCAGCTCGCCGCCGCAGATCTCCTTGTCCAGCTTCGTGACAATCTCGAGAGCGTTCATGATGGTCTCCTTTGGTTGGTTCGTTCGTTGCGGAACAACTGCTGCGAAACCCACTCTGCCGGTCACGCCCGCGCAGCGAAACGATTGAAGCGGCACACCCGCCGTGCAAATCTGCACGGGTGCCGGACTGGAATGATCTCCGCTACTTCCTGGCCATCGCGCGCGCGGGGAGCCTGGCGGGTGCCGGGCGCGAGCTCGGCGTCGAGCACACGACGGTGGGGCGCCGCCTGCTGGCGCTCGAGGCGGAGCTGGGCACGAGGCTCTTTCTGCGCGGTCGCGACGGCCTGGTCGCGACCGAGGCGGGACGCGGGATCCTGCCGCTCGCGGAGGAGATCGAGGCGCGCTTCGACGCGATCGAGCGCCGCCTGTCCGCTGGCGACGACAAGGTCGAGGGCACGGTTCGCTTCTCGATCTCCGAGGCCTTCACCGGCTACTTCGTGCAGCAGTTCGGAAGCCTGCGCGAGCGACACCCCAACCTGACCGTCCAGATCTCCAGCGGAAATCATTCGGCCGACCTGATGCGGGGCGAGGCGGACCTGGCTGTTCGCGCCCGCGAGGTCACGGAGCCGGACCTGATCGCCCGCAAGGTCGCCGTCGCCGGCTGGTCTCTTTACGCGGCCCCCGAGTACGTCGCGCGCAAGGGCGCGCCGGTCACGCCCGAGGACCTGCACGGACACGACGTCATCGGCTTCGACGACAGCCTGGCCAACACGCCCGGCGGTCTGTGGCTGGGCGCGCACACCCAGGGGGCGAACGTCGTCATGCGCGGCAACAGCATCGTGGCCGCCCTCAACGCCGCCGTCTGCGGGATGGGGATCTCAGCCGTGCCCTGTTTCCTGGCCGAGGCCGAGCCGCGTCTGCGCAGGCTCACGCCGCGCGTCCTGGGCGGCCGCGACATCTTCCTGGTCGTCCACCCCGATCTCGCGCGCGTGGCACGCGTGCGCGCGGTGATGGACTTCGTCGTCGAGTCGTTCGTCAGGGACGCGACGATGTGGAGCGGAGCCGGGCCGGGCTGAGGGCCCGCCAAAGCGGCTGCAAGCGACGCCGTCCGCGGCGACGACGTGGAGGATGGCTCCCGCTCCGCGGTGGCGTTCGAGCGCGCCCGGTGTCAGAACCCGACCATGACCGACGTGACGACAGCTACCGTCTCCCTGCATTCCGGCCACTCGATTCCGCAAGTGGGGCTCGGCGTGTGGCAGACACCGGCGGGCGCGACGGCCCGCCAGGCGGTGCTCGAGGCGTTGCGCGTCGGGTACCGGCACATCGACACGGCGCGCATCTACGGAAATGAAGCGGACGTCGGCGCCGCCGTTCGCTCGAGCGGGGTGGCGCGCGAGCAGGTGTTCGTGACGACCAAGCTGTGGAACGACGACCAGGGCTACGACCGCACGCTGCGCGCCTTCGACGCCAGTTTGCAGCGACTGGGCCTGGACTACGTCGACCTCTACCTCCTGCACTGGCCCGTTGGCGGCAAACGGCTGGACTCGTGGCGGGCGCTGGAGCGCCTGTACGAGGAGAAGCGCGCCCGCTCGATCGGCGTCAGCAATTTCCTGGTGCCTCACTTGCAGGAGCTGCTCGGCGCCGCCCAGTACGTGCCGGCGGTCAATCAGATCGAGCTGACCCCCTTCCTGCAGCGTCGCGACACCACGGCCTTCTGCCGCCAGCACGGCATCGTCATCGAGGCCTACAGCCCCCTCACCCACGGACGTCGCATGGATCATCCCGTCCTCGCGGACGTCGCCCGCCGCGCCGGCAGGACGGTCGCGCAGGTGTTGCTGCGCTGGAGCGTGCAGCACGGAAACGTCGTCCTCCCGAAGTCGACGAAGCCATCGCGCATCGCCGAGAACGCGCGGCTCTTCGACTTCACGCTCGACGAGCGGATGATGGCCGAGCTGGACGCGCTGGAAGAAGGCCTGGTCACCGGCTGGGACCCGGCGGAACAGCCATGATTGCCTGAAGGCGCTGGTTTCGGCCGATCGCACTGGGTGCGGGTCACCGGCGTTTCCGCTTCCGCATCATATCGGAAGCTCTCGACCCGGTCCCCCGCTGCAATGTTGCGTGAGCGACTGTCCGGCGAACCTTCGACCAGTCGCTTCGCCCATCGCCGCAGGCCGATAGAATCGACCTCGCATCGCGGACCCTGGGCTGAAGGTCCCACCCATCGCCTCCGTTTGAATCGCGAGGAGGCCGAGATGCGATCAGCAGATGAGGCGGGGTGTTCTCCGCGTTCCCGGCGACCTTCCCGGACAATATCCTGATCGCGACGCAGTTCATATCGCTGAACGGCGTCTCGTTCTCGCTGTGACGTTGCGGCGGCACCGACGGCCCCACGTCGGGGGTCGCCGCTCGGTCGAGATCCGTCGTCCCGGCTGCGGAGGCGTTCGTTCCTGTAGGCTGACCCATCCATGCGGCTAACCGTTCGAGTCAAGGCGCAACGCGCGGCCGCCATTTTCGTCTACGCACTGGCTCTTGTCTCGTGCGGTATCGATAAGCCGCCCGTCTTCTTGGCCTTGGAGACCGAGCACTTCGAATTCTACCGAGAAGACACGTTGCCCCCGGCTTGCGATGCTCTCGGTGCCGACCTGGAGGGATACTTCGCCGCCTTCTCGGACTACTTGGACGTGTCGTACCCACCTGGCGCCAAGGTCATCTACAACCAGTTGTCGACCTATCGGTACCTGAACGAGTTGTGTGGAACTGGTCCTGATAGCGCCGTGGCGGGCTGCTACGCGCCTGATGGAGACGTCATCGCCTCGGTGTACGCCGTATATCCGCACGAGATTGCGCACGTCATCGAGCACCGAATTGGCGGTCCTGGACACCATCCCCTCCTTCTTTCCGAGGGACTGGCATCGATGCTTGGTGGGGGTTCACCTTACGATCGGCCAGATCACCGGGTCGACGCTACGGTGCCGGTCGAGCAACTGATCGATGACGGCGCCTTCATTGAGGCTTACTCGGTGCCTGGCAGCGGCGGAGGCGGGGCCTTGTACAGTAGTGCCGCGGGATTCGTGCGCTACCTGATAAACCGCTACGGGAAAGATGCGTTTCTCCGATTTTACGCAAGCACGAAAGGCCTTACGCACGGGGCGGAGATCAAGGGCCGGTTCAGCGAGGTTCTGCTTGATGACTTCAATGACGTCGTAGACACGTGGCGCACGGGCGCGCAGCCCATAGTCGACGATTTGGCGCCGACCGCTCCGGGATGTGGGACACCTAGTTCCGTTTTCGCGGGAGAGACGGTGCAAATCGACCCGCAGTGCGACGTCATGATCGCGCGCTTCGACGTACCCTCCGCTGGCCGGACGGACCTTGTACTGGATCCACGGGGAGGCACTGGAATAGTTACTCTGAGGTCTTGCGAGAATGGGGCAGTCATTCCGGAGCGGGATCTGTTGTTGAACAGACCGCTGCATCTAGCATTGGAGGTTCCTCCGGGACCATATGAGATCGTCGCAAGCGGTGCCGTCTTATCCGTGACCTACGATTCCCATCCGGTCACGATCGACGTTGATGGGAACTGTGATCTCACAAGGGTGCCAGCGTTGATCGGTGGCGACTCCGGCGACTTCGCTCTAGTCCGTCGCTGGGGGGCCACGGAGGCGAGCGTTGGTTTCGATTTCCTTCCTGCAGTTGGCGGGCGGCTCAATGCAACTTCGGTCGGCGATGGCCTACCGGGGACGCTTCCACGCTACTTCTATCGATGCCCCCAGAGTTGCTCAGGAGACATGGACACCGCCTGCCTTCGCGATGACTTTCCCCCGATCGCCCATGCCGACGGGAGTGCCAACGCGCCCCACAGCGTCTTGGGCTCGGCCCTGGAAGAAGGGAGCCTGGTGCACTTTGGAACTGGCCCTCGCTACCAGCAGGACTGGGGCTACTCCGTTCGGATCTCCGTTGAACCATGAGCGACGTCGAACTGGATGCCGATCGGTAATCGCTCTCGAAGCACACCTCGCCATCGGCGGTGATCCCCCGGGACCCGGGCGGCACTGCGGGGCGCCGCCATGCCCGACCGTGATCGTGTAGTAAAGTGCGCGCATGCTGCGGTGGATTGCGTGGGCATTGGTGGGCGTCGTCCTGGTTGCTGCTTGCAGCGGTAACGGCCGAGGGACGTCGACGGCGGGCGCGGACGCGGGTACGGGCGGTGCGGTTGTTGCCTCCGGCGGCGCGATGGGCCAGGGGAGTCCGGGGCCCGCGGGCACGGGCGGAGCTGGAACCGGCGGTGTCAGGCCGGCGGGCACCGGGGGCGTGGCAACCGGCGGCGCCGGGCCGACCGCGGGCAGCGGCGGCGTGACGACGGGCGGCGCGGCCGGATCGGCTGCAGCCGGGGCGCGCGCGGGCGCGAATGGTGGGATCGTGGGTAGCGGGGGCGGGGCGGGAGGCGGGGGGACAGCCGACAACTCGGGGATGGGCGGCGGCTCTTCTTCAGGTGGCGCCGCTTCGGGCGGAGCCGCTGCTGCGGGCACCGGCGGCGCGGCCAGTACGGGCGGCGCCGGTGGAGCGGGAGGCGCGATGGCGACCGCCTGCCCGCTATGGCCAGCGAGCGCCGCGACCCTGCCGGCCCAGGTGACCTTTCACGGCACCACCATTCGCAGCGGCGAGCACGATTGCGCGTGGACGTTGACCGGCCAGTTCAGCCTGCCGATCGCGCCGGACTACACGCACGTGCTGTTTCACTACGACGTGAACGGAGACGGCGTGGACGATCTCTTCGTCGCTGCGGATCCGCAGTACATCACGAAGGTCGACAAGACGATCACGCTCGTCGTCTCGAAGATCGACGGCGGCGTGCTGTCGTTCGAGCCGACGAACTGCACCCTGGCCGCGCCGCTGGTCTACGGAATGTACAGGTTGCGCGACATCGACGGCGACGGCGTCACGGACTTCGTGATGACGGCGAACAACGGCATCCGCGTGATCCTGAATCGCCCCGGCGGTCCCCAGACCACCATCGCGTACGACTTTCCCGATCGCAGCGTCCTCGGGCCCTATCTCGAGGACGTCGCGCTCGGGGCGTTCGACAAGGACGGCGCGAACGAGCTGGCGGTCGGCTTCAGCCGCATCATCGGCGACGTCTCGGCGCAGACCCAGAGCGGAACGGTGCTGTTCCCGCGCCCGACGCAAGCCTCGACCCAGGCCCCCGTCCAGCTGGCCGTCACCACCCAGGATGGCAACGGCCTGGACGTCGCCTTCAACGGGCAGATCGGGGTCTTCACGGCGCTGCAGGGCGGCCGCGCCCTGTACGGCGCCAGCACGCAGTACGGCTGGCTCTACCAGAACGGGACGAAGACGATGAAGCGGATTGGCGTCTACGAGGATCCGTCCTACCTCGGCGCGATCACCATCGGCGGAACCGAGCGCGTGTTCGGGTACTTCGGGGAAGTCTCATACATCTTCGACCCGCAGGCGCCCGACAATGGCGCTGTCATCCAGAGCGCGCCGGGCAGCTCCGCCGGGCGCCTGCTGGATGTCGACGGCGACGGCGACCTGGACCTGGTCGACATGGGCAGCTCCGGTTCGCCTCGGCTCGCCATCCACAACGGTGACGCCGCGACCGGCCCCTCCGCGACGTGGCAAGCCCTGTTCCCCAGTCAGCTAGGTTCCGCGGCCGAGACGCCGTTCCTGGCCATCGGCGCAATGAAGGGCCGCCTGCTCGTGTCCGACGGCTCTCCCGGCTCCCCTGCCACCTCTCCGCTGGTCGTCGGCGCGATCGGCTGCGGTCCGTAACCCCTCTGACGGATCGCTGTTTCCAGCCATTTTCCAGAGCGCGTGATGGCGTGTGGTCATCGGCTTCGGCCCCGGCCTAGAACGCGAAGCCGGCGCTGACGGTGAACAGCGGCCCGCTGGCGCTCCAGTGATGCTCGACGATCGACACTCCCCCGTCGAGCTGGCTCGTTCGGTCCCGCACGACGGCCAGGCCGACGGTGGCGCGCAGAAAGAATCCGCCGTCGCTCAGAAACGAATGACCGCGACCCGAGTCGTCGTCATCACATCACGCTTTACAATGGAAGGGCCACGGGTCGACCGACCGCGCGGTCACGGGCTCCCGTGGCGACTGATGTCCTGCACCGTGCCTCGGCGGCCCGGTGTCCAAGACGCTCGTCAGCTCCCGTGGTCGGAAGGCCACACCCCGCTCGCGTTGCGCGTCGAAGCGACGCCGTTCGAGGCAACGCAGCTCCGGGGGCATGAAATTGATAGGATGTCGCGATGCTGATGCGCAGTGGGGTCGCCAGGGTTGCCGTCGTCGTGGGGATGCTCTCGGCGGGGTGGGGGTGCGGCGGGAATGACTCCGCCACGAACGGCGGCGCCGGATCGAGTGGCGCGCAGGGTGGGCGGGGTGGCGGTGTCGGCGGTGCGGCCGGAGGCGCGGGGCACGGCGATGCCGGAGGAGGGACCGCCGGTTCTGCCGGAGCGGGAACTGCGGGAGTCGGTGGCGCCGCGGGTGGTGCGGGGGGCGGCGCTGCCGGGGCTGGCGGCGCTGCCGGGGCGGGCGGCTCCGCCGGGATTGGAGGCGCGGGTGGTCGTGGCGGCGCGGGCGGTGACGGGACGCTGACCGGCGCGGGGGGCCTGGGTGCGGCTCCGATTCGGGTCATCGATCCGGGACGGGGGGGAATGGGCGGATCGCGCGACGGCGCTGGTGGCGGTTCGGTTCCGCTAGCCGGCGTTCTGGAGGTGGTGGCTGGGCAGCTCGGTGGCCCGGGCAACCTCGACGGCATCGGCACCGGCGCTCGCTTCAACAACATCGGAGCGACGGTGTTCGATCCCGATGACGACCGTGTCTTCGTCCTCGATACGCAGATCTTGCGGGCAATCGACGTTCAGACGAAGCGCGTCACGACGCTTGGCCCCGTCGCCGATCCTTATCTGTTCTATCAGCGGGGCGCGCTGTACTCGTATCAGCTCGACTACGAAGACGCGGCTGGGAATTACGTGCCGCTGACGCTGCATCGGCTCTCGATCACGGACGGTCACCTCGAAGCGACGACCGCCGCGAATCCAAGCCCTCCGGTGAGGGCGTACAGTCAGCTCCTCGCCTGGCCGACCGGCGACACGGTTTTTCAGGTGTCGGACGACGGCCGGCTGGCCCGGCTCGACCCGGCCACGGGCAACGTGACCACGGTGCCGGTGACCGGGTTCCCGTCCGCGGTCCAGCTGTCCGCCTCGGTGATGGTCGGACCGACCACGATCCTGGTCGCCGTCGAATCGCCTCCTGGCCAGCCCCCGCTCATCGCCGAGGTCCTTTCGATCGACATTCCGTCGGCCAAGGCGACGGTGGTGGCCACGGTTCCCTCCGACCAGTTCATCGGAGCGCTGGATCCGCTTGGTCAGTTCGCGATGGTCCTGGACTCCATGGGCAGGTTCCTGCCCGCGATACCTCTCGGCTCGGGCGCGGTTCCAGCGTTCTCGACGATCTCCACGCTGGTCGGTGTCTCACAGGGCCAGCTGCTGATCGTCGGCTTCACGGGCATCGAAGCGTGGGATCGAGTGGCCCCCGCCCCGACGAAGTGGGCGGGCCTGGACTTGCCGGTGGGCCCCGAGAATCTGGGCCCCGGGGCAGGCGTCACCTTCCCGCAGGCGCCGCTGGCGATCTCCACAACCGGCCCGAAGGCCTACGTCACCTGGGCGCTGGGTGACGGGCTCGCCGTCATCGACCCGGCCACCGGCGCTGTATCGGCCTTGACCCAATCGCTGGCGGCGAACGCGGCGGCGGTCCTGCCGGCGGCCGAAGGTGGCGACTTGTATGTCACCGAGCGAGACGACTGTGCGGTGTGGCAGCTGCCGGCGGACCCGAACGCGGCCGCGATCGCGCTGTTGCCGGAGAGGGAGTCCTGCCTATACCGGAGCGCCTCCCCCATGAGTCCGATTACCGTCGACTTCGTGAAGTCGGCGCTCGCGCTCTTCGATGGTTCATTGCTGTTCATGTCGGACGGGGCGAACGGGATCTTCCAGATCGATCCCGTCGCACGAACGTGGACCTCTCACGTCTTCTACGACCGCCTTGGCGCCGGGGAGCTCGACAGCATCGGCATGACCGGAGCGGCGATCGGGTCCGATGGTCTGCTGTACGCGGTGGACGGCGCTTCGCTTTACCGCATCGACCACGGCCTGGGCTCCGCCACGGTCATTGGCCCCGGCGGAACCAGCCTCGCGGCCGACAAGGCTGGCCACCTTTACACGACCGACGCCGACAGCGTCTGGCGCCTGGACATCGCGACCGGGCGCAGGCAGCGCGTGATCGGCGCGCCCGGATCGGTCGGGGTCGCGCCGGGAGCTTTGCCGGGCAGCTTGAGTCACCCGCAAGGCCTGGCCGTGACGGACGCCGGCGACCTGCTGGTTGGCAACACGGGCGAGTACGTGGTCCTGCGCGCGCGCTTCCAGTGATGGGGCGCCCGCGCAGATTCAGCCGCAAAAGTATCCTTGGCACGTCGGGACGCCTTCAGCGGGGAATCGAGCAACGGCATCCTCGTTGGTGCGAAAGCCGACCTTGCCTCCGTGCTACCGTCTCTGACCCCCGAGCAGCGCTTGCGGCAGAACGATCGAAGCGCAGCTCGACGCACCCGAAGGATCGATACACGCTCGAGATCCTGGAAGAGACGATCCGCCGGTTCGCCCGGTGACGCCTCGAGGCGCAATGGCCATCGCCCCTCCGTGACCTACGGAATGCCCCGCCCCTGCGCGGCTTGCCACAGGCGGTACCAGTCCTCTCGCGTGAGCCGTAGCGACGCCGCCGCGGCGATTCGCTGAACGCGTTCGATCTTGTTCGTCCCGACGACGACCACGGGGGCGGACGGCAAGGCCAAGATCCACGCCACGGCCAGCGCGTCAGCGGTCAGGTCCGCTGCGCCGTGCTGCGCGGCGATCGTCGCGCAGGCGGCCCGTATGCGCGCGCTCGCCTCGTCGCCCTCGCGGAACAGCCGCCCCCCGCCCAGCGGCGACCACGCCATCGGCCTGATGCGCAGGCGCTCGCACTGATCCAGCGTACCGTCGGTGATCGGGTCCATGTGGAACAGCGACAGCTCGATCTGATTCGTCACCAGCGGGTGCGCCATGCGACTGCTCAGCGTCTCGAACTGGCCAGGGGTGTAGTTGGAGACACCAGCGGACCGGATCTTCCCGTCGGAGATCAAGCGCTCGAGCGCGGCGGCCGTCTCGTCCGCCGGGGTCAGCCAGTCGGGACGATGGATCAGCAGCAAGTCCAGGTAGTCGGTCCCTAGCAGGCGCAGCGACTTCTCGGCGCTCTTGATGATCCGCTCGGTCGTCGCGTTGTAATGGGCGACCTGACGCTCGGGGTGGCGCGCCGTGGGGATGTAGATGCCGCACTTGGTGACCAGCTGCAGGCGCTGCCGCAGGCCCGGTCGCGCGCGCAGGGCGGCGCCCAGGCGCTCCTCCACCTCGTACGCACCATAGATCTCGGCGGTGTCGACGGTGGTCATGCCCAGGTCGGCGCAGGCCTCCAGCCGCGCCGACCCTGCCTCGGGCGTCGCCGCCGCATCGTCCAGCCAGCGCCACGTACCGTAGGCCAGGCGCGAGAACGCCGGCCCGCCAGGGATCATCTCTACCTTGGGAATCATCGTCATCTCCGGGAGGCCGGCACCATAGCAAAGCGCCGGGCGACGTGATGCCGGCCGCCCCACCCTACCCCCTCGTCGAGGGGGGGACTCTACGTGCACGTGCCTCGTTCAGCTCTACCCGTCGAGCTTTACGACAACGGCCCCCACTATGTCTTCGTCGAGCGCGACACGCCTGAAGAGATCGCGGCGCTGGCGCCGGACCTTTCGCGCCTGGCCGCGCTCGGCAGCACCGCTTTCAGCGTCTACGCGAAGAACGACAAAGGCTGGAATGCCGGGTGTTCGCGCCTGGCGAAGGCATCGCCGAGGATCCTGCGACGGGCGCGGCGGCGGGACCGCTCGCTGTCCACCTCGCCCGCCACGGGAGGATCGCGTTCGGCGACGAGATCGTGATCGAGCAGGTGTCGAGATCGGGCGACCGTCGACCCTCCACGCGCGCGCGTACGGAAGCCGAGATCGGATCGAGGTCGTCGAGGTCGGCGGACACACCGTGCTCGTCGGCCAGGGCACGTTCAGGCTACCTTCGCACTGACGCGCGCCAGCCGCGCGAAGGGCCTCGTGACGATCCGACGTCACGGGATGCAATGGGGCGGCGAGGGGCTGAAGCAATCACCCTGGCTGTTGCAGTACGTTCGGTTGCAGTGATAGCGGGAACGCTCGTCGGGTGGCGTCACCGGCGCCGCGTCGCCCGGAGGCCGAGGGGGAGGCTCCGTCATCCAGCCGAGCACCAGAGCGTCACGCTCTTCACGAGCGTCGGATCGGCGGTCGGGTCGGGCGAGAAGGCGAAGTCGGGCGTGCCGGCGGGGCAGATCGCGTCGGGCGCGGCCTGCCAGCAAGGCAGAACGCTGGACGATGAATCGCAGCGGGGGAGCACGGACTGGGTCGGCGGCACGCTGGGCGACGACTGGCGCGACACCGTCGCCTGGCACTTCGACACGTCGGACACGCCTGTGAGACATTGCCCCCCGAGCTGGCGCCGGATCACCGTGGCGATGGCCGCCAGTGCCGGCTGCAGGGTGGCTCCGCAGATCGGTTCGAAGATACCGTTGTCGCCGAAGCCGTCGACCCACTGCTTGACGCGGACCGCAGGTGAACCGAACTCGAGCGGGCTGGTGCCGGCCTGTTCGCACGAGTGCCGGACCTCGGGTTGCAGCTCGTTTCCGGCTGCGGCGTTGGGGAACCCATCGACGACGTAGGGCGTTGGTGGCCCCGAGATAGCCGCGACCACGATCCGTTCGGGATCCGACTTCAGGCTCTTGGTGAACGCGATCAGATCAGCAACGTTCATCAAGTGCCCGTGCGTCGGATCGGGCCGCCCAGTTGGATCGACCTCGAGTGGTGTGTCCTGCAGCCCGTTCTGCTCCGCCGAGACACAGCCGTCCAACGTGACCGGGCTGGCGGGGGCCTGGTGCGGGGGTGGCTGCCCGTTGCACAGGTGGCCAAATTCGTTGCAGCGATAGTGCTGGAGTCCGCCCAGGTTCGACATCGAATCGGCGACAGTCGTGTGACCGGGATCGAACAGCAGCGAGTCGGAAGTCACCGAGCAATCGTCCTGGTTGGTGAGCATGATGACCGCCAGGACCGCGTTATCGCGCAGGAAGCCTCCGTTGTCGGGATCGTGGGTGGAGTCTGCGATGGTACCGGGAGCTCGGAGCCCCTTGGCCAGCGCGTACTCCGCCGATTCCAGGGGACTGGCGAACTGGCAGCCGGAGGTGCCCAGCGTCACCATGCAGCCGAGCGTGGCCTCGAGGGCCCCGCTGAAGTTCGGCGGATTCGCCCCGGTCCCGTCGCCGGTCTTCAGGTAGGTGTCCCCCGAAAGCAAACCGCTGCAGGAACCGGCGCGGGCTCCCCCCGGGCCCTGCTGAAAGGTGCCCTGGTCGTTGCCCGGGTGGTCGTTCCCGCAAGTGGGCACGTTCCCCCAGGCGCCCGCCCCCAGCGACGTCGAAGCGACCGCCACGTGCAGGTCGACCCGGCCGCCTCCGGCAGATGTCAGCCCCCCGGTGAACGCGGGAATCGCCTGCGCCAGCTTTGCCTGCAGCGGCGCCATCGACGACGAGTCATCGACCACGAACAACACGTCGGCCTGCAGCGCGTAACTGGTACGGAAGGCGATCTCGACCGCGCTGGCGGGCGTCGTCGCCGGAGGGGTACCGGGCGGCAGCGGGCAGGTCAGCGGCGGGGCTGGCTTCTGGCTGCTAGCAAAGAAGTCCCTGCACAGACAAAGCGATCGGCAAGACGCCGCGTTGCCAGGCAGCGCGGGCACCACCTCTCTGCACACGAACCCGCTCTGGCAGCGTTTGTCGCTGAAGTCAGACGTGTTCCGCAGGTCACCTCCGTCGCAATCGGCGTCGGTGTCGCAGCCGCGAGAACATAGCGCTCCTGTATCGGTGGTGATCTCTGCGCTGGGCAGGACACAAAGATCGGCACACCCCGCGCCGGGCGCCGCGCTGAAGACGGTGAAGCCAGAGAGCGAGGCGCCGACGTCGCAAGGAGCACCGAGTTGCCCCGTCCCCGCACCGCCTGCTCCCAATCCGCCCGCCTGACCTCCGCTGCCCGCCGCACCCGTGTGACCGCCCGTCGCCGGAGCGCCCCCGCCTCCTCGCCCTCCCCCGCCGGCGCCTCCGGTCGCCACGGTGCCGCCACTTCCGGCGCTTGCTCCATGCCCCCCGCCGCCCGTACCGCCGGCGTGCCCGCTGATGCCGCCGCCCGCTCCGCGCATCCCGGCGCCGCCGCCAACGCCCCCACCGGCGGTTCCCTGGCTTCCTGCCGAGCCGGTACCCTTGCCGCCCCCGCTGCACGCCGACAGCAACAGAACGGTTGTCAGAGCCCCCAACCGACCGGACCGCGTGGATGTCACCGTCGCGATTGTATCAATCGTCTCGCTGGAGACCTCAGCCCTTTGGAGAGAAAGCAGACCGCAATGACAAGGAGCCGATCGCCATGACCGGGGAAGTTCTGCGAAGGTCGGTCATCTCGCCGCGTAACCGCACCCAGGTTGGACGTTGAATCGTCCGAGGGGCGATATACGCGATGCGCCCCCCGCGCGCGTCTGTCGCGCCGGGCCGCCGAGTGGTTCACCCGATGATGACGGAACCGACGATCATGAAACACGAGGCCGAGGGCTGCGCCCAGCGGATGACGTTGTACCAGAACTGCGCGACCTGGTACTTGTCCTGGGGCAGATAGCCGGCGCAGCTCGGGTCATTTGCAGTGGACAGACCGGCCCCTGTCCACTGGCTGGTGTAGGTGACCCATTCGTCGCTGTACACGATCACCCGGCCTGCGCCGACCGCCTTGCCCACCAGCACCGGCCGGTTCCCGTCGGCGGTGGCCGCGATGTGGCTGTCGCCTGGCGCCATGATCGCGCGCCCCTGGGTGATTCCCACGTAGGTCATCCCGCTCACCAGCTGCGCGATGGCCGGGTCTGAGTGATTCCAGTCAGACACCGCATTGCAATGCGTACAGCTACACGTCTGCGCATCCGCGCACGCGCCGTAGATCGTGTCCTGCGTGTAGGTGATCCCCGAGAATCGGATGAGCTGGTTCACCGGCATGATCTCGGCGGCGTTGCCCGTGTAGCCGGACAGGGAGATCACCCCACCACCGCCTTGGACCCACGCGCTGAACGCGGCGACCTCGTCGGCGGAGAAGGTCCACCACGGTCCGTCGTTCGAGTCGTCAGCCAGCGACGCCAAGATGATCACGTTGTACTGGGCCAGGAACTCCGGCGTCAGCGTCGTCCGCTGCGTGAAATGGTCGACCTGCGCCGTCCCGGCGCTGCTGCTGTTCAGCCAGTCCTGAAGCGCCGTGTCCGGGTCGCCGCCCTGATTTGCGCCCCACTTCCCCGGCTTGCCGATGACCGCCAGCTTGAACGGGGGGCACATGCAAGCGTCGCCGCCGTTGCAGGCGACCACGTCGCCCTGACTGTCCGCCGTGAATTTGCCTCCCGCGTCCCCCCCCTGCAGGACCTGGCCATCCCCGAGGCCTGGCCCGGGAGCATTACCGCCGCTGACGCGGGCACAGCCCATGCTGGCGGCGCCGCAGGCGAGCATGCCGGCCAGAAACAGGCCCGCGACCGTGAGCGGATGGAATACAAAGCGGCTCGTTCGAGCGCGACCGAAGCGCAAGATATGTGGAAGAGTTTGCATGATGCCTCGAGATCAAGTGTGCGCCAGCGAGGGACAAATGCTCACCTGGAGGCGGGTTCCTGATGAGGCCGGACCGGCCGGTGCAGTCGATCACGGATGGGACCTGGGCCGTAAGTTCCCCCGGCCCGCGAAATCGGCTCACCCGGGCGGCGAACCGCGCCGCAGAAGTCGTTTCCGCGGTCGAACGCGGAGCGTCCCCGATGCGCCTGGCGCAGCCGGATTCCGTCGACGAAACGACCGGGCGCTGGCATCGCGCTTGCTCGGCTGGCGTGCATGCGCGAAACAACGTCGGATACGCCGTCGGTCGGGGGTCAGGACACCGTGGTCAGCGGGACGAACCACGACAGAAATGCCTCGACCCGGTCGCGGCGCACGATGATCCGCGGACTTCTCGTGCTGGCGCTGGCGACCTCGGCGGCAGCCTGCCGCGACGAAGGGTGGACGGACCTCCCGGTCGAGCCACCTCCAAGCGCGGGCGGCGCAGCCACGGGCGGCACCGCGGGAGTACCGGAGGGAACGGCGGGCGCTGGCGGGGTGGGCGGCTGGGGGGCCGTCGGCGGGTTCGGGGGTTTCGCCGGCGCCGCGGGCGTGGGTGGGCAAGCGGGCGGAACCGAGGTCGGTGGTACGTGCGACTACCCCGGGACCACCTTTGACCCGGGCGTCTGGCAACCCGACCAGACGCCGCGGACGCTGGACGCAGCGCTGGCCCACGTCCGATCGGGCTTCCCCGGCCACTGGCAGGGCGTCGTGACCACGCCCTGGGTCCCGCCCTACGACGTCACCTTGACCTTCGGCGCCGACGGAAGCTATTCGGGCGCCTGCCAATGGTCGTCCAACATGTGCTGCGTCGCCTTCTATTACGGGACGGATGACGACACCCCGCTGAAGCAATACGCGCTGGACACCGTGACCGCGACCGGCCAGGTCGGCGGCCCCATCGACATCATCTACAATTACCAGGCGGCCGGCTACGCCGAGTCCGGCTACCAGGGCGACCTGAGGCACGTCGAGCTGGATGCGACCGGCAACCGCCTCCGCTTCGAGTTCTGGTACGGCGGCGAGTACGGTCCGCTGAAGTTCGACCTGGCACGCGCCGAGCGCTGAACGCGGCCGGTACCAGATCGCCCGCCCTCTCAGGGCGGCATGTCCACGACTCGTTCGTCCATTGAGGGGCTCACCGTCACGAAGCCATCGAAGCGCGTGGGGCCGGCCTTGCCTCGGACGCGGTTCAGCAGCGCCTTGGCCCGCGCGTAGAGCGCGAAGAAGGTGATGACCTTCGCGCGGTCCAGGCGGCCCAGCGCACGGTCCGAGCAGATCAGCTTGGGATCATCCTGGCCGGCGTCGGTGAAGCGCACCCGGCCCACCACGTTCACGCGAACGCGCGCCCCGCGCGCCAGCCGCGGGCCCAGCACCACGGCGTCCAGCCGGTCGCCATCGCCCGAGCGCGTATCGGGGACGCTGCCGTAATTGAATGGGCACGGCGCCGGTGACACGAAGTCGATGGCTCCATCGTCGGTGCGTTTGACGAAGCTGCCCAGCGGCACGTCGATGATTACTTCGATCACGACCCCAATATATGCCTGGACGAACCTGCCTTCGCCCGTTCCCTGGCGATGTGACCACACACGGATTCTGCTGCCTACACCCCGAATCGAGCCGCCACCGCCGCCGCGAGGGCTTGCAGATCCGCGTCGGCGATCAGCCGGCCCGTTTTTAGTGCCTGGAACGCAACAATCGGGCCGGCTGATCGCCGATCGATCACGTCCACCGGACATCCCGCCAATCGCTCTAGATCGGCGCGAGCCTCGAGTAGGTCGATCGGCTCCGGTCTCTTCTGAAACAGGACGGCCAGGTCGATGTCCGACCCTGTCTGGCCCCGGCGCCGCAGCGAACCGCGATGCATGTACTCGCATTCCTGGCCCACGCCAAACACTCCGACACGGGTGCTGAACGGGTGCTGAAGTTTGTACAGGTCGAGGTCTTCCCCGACGCCGGCTACCAGGGTTGGTGCTGGTTCAGCTAGCGCGCGATCCGATCGATCTCCCAGGTGGGCGCGGAGAGGTTCTTCGAAACGGCATACACGCCGTCTGGCGCGACGGCGACGGGGGTCTCTATCCAGGCTTCGTTGGTGTAGCCAGCCGAGCAACCAATGCGGGTGGCCGTCTTCTCTGCGTCAAGCAGCCAGATGGTGGTGTGGAACAGGTGATCGTCGAACATCTGCGAACCGACCATCACCCAGCCGCCCCCGCCGTCTGGCCAGATGTGGTCGATCCCGGAATGGGGCGGCCCTTTCGACCAGAACTTTTGCACCGGCCCGCCGTCGGCGGGCGCGAGGACCAGGTCCCACTCGTCGGCGTCTGCGGACGAGCCCGGCCGCGGAATCAACCAGTAAGCTCCGGCCGGGTCGACGCCCGCCAGATTGATGTCCGCGAACTTCGAGGCGGAGGGCACGGCGAGAGGCCGTGTAGGACCCCCGTCGTATGGGATCACGTCGGCGAGTCCAAACTCGGCGGCCATCACCACCCCGTCGCTGCCGAGCGCAATCGCCTCGAAGGCGAGCGGGAAACCATCCAAGGGGGCCGCGGCGGCTGCGGACCCGAGCTGGACGGGCGCCCCCCCGGAGCGCGACATGCGCCAGACGGTGAATGGCGAGACGAGGTCCGGGGGCTGCTCGGTCCAGAAGAAGTCACTGTCGTTGAAGGCGTGGTGCAGGGCGATACCCACGTTCGTCCTGCCGGCGCCTCCGTCGGCCAGCAACTGCGGGGTTCCACCGGCGAGGGGAAGGCTCCACATCTGCGTGGGCTGCGATGCACCCGGGAAAACGAGGTGGTCGCCTTCGATCCACAGTTCCAGCGATGTCACCGCCGAGAGCGGCATCGGTTGGCCCGTCGTGGTGGGTACGGTGAGCATGCCCTGGAGTTCCGTCGACAGGTACAGCGTCCCGTCGCGGTAGAGGAGCGGCGAGGTCATGTCGTACGGCTTCGCCGCGGTGAGCGGCTGCCACGCCTGCATGCAGACCGACGCGCTCTCGAGCGGCGGTGAATCGTTCCCGCACGCGGGGACAGTGATCATCAGCACCGTCCAGCCCAGCCCAAGCCAGAAGCAACGAAGCCCTCTGCTTCCCCGCTCTCCCCTTCTCATGCTGGCAGGGTAACTGCCATTCATCCTCAGTCAAGCAACGCGCGCTGGCGATCCAATGCCGCTCTCGCAGTCACTTTTCGAGCTGTCGGCGTCCGATGACCGCGGGCTCGCCCCCGGCGGTGTTCGTGTTTCGATATCGCCCCATGCGTTCGATGCGAAACGATCCCAGGGTCGACGACGCCGTCATAGGTCGCGCACGTGTCGCCAGGCGCCGCCTGGGTGTGGGATCTGGCCAACCTGGGGTGGGATCTGGTCGGCCTCCAGAAGGCTCCGGGGATGCGGCGCGCTCTCACATCGTCGAGGTGCAGCTGTTGGGAGGCCAGCAGCCCCCGATTGGCATCAACTGGGGACAGAGGTTCACGATCTTGCCATTGCCGAAGTCGGCCATGGCCTGACATGAGTCGTACCCGAAGCTCTTGGGGTCGAAGCAGTCACAGACCTCGTTGCCCTCGTCCACGTACTGGATGCAGCAGTCGACACGGCTCGTGCAATGGCCGTCCGCCGCTTGCCGGGCGGCGTCGGCGCAGTCGTTGACGAAGACTGGAGAGCCCCCGGAAGGGGTCAGCACGTGACCGTTGATCGAGCAACTGCACTGCCTGGGGAGTCCCTCCGCGCCCTGGCAAGTCAGGGCCGCGTCGTTGCCACCAAATTGACAGAAGACCGTGCAGGCGCCGCCCTCTTCCCAGTAGGCGCAATCCGCGTAGGAGCCTTCGACGTGGCTTTCGATGCTGTCGTTCT
>Ga0207695_10000847_pt1 | contig 56189 bp, 49 predicted proteins | sample KBSC54metaG_FD_184354 | JGI IMG/M metagenome (GOLD analysis project Ga0207695, IMG submission 184354) | Corn rhizosphere microbial communities from Kellogg Biological Station, Michigan, USA - KBS C5-4 metaG (SPAdes) (version 2) | ecosystem: Host-associated > Plants > Roots > Rhizosphere > Soil...
CTGCCGTGTAGCGGACGGCAGAGTAGTCGTCGTCGAGGAGTTCGACGAGGAACGGCGCCATCGCGGCGTGGCCGGCCGCCGCGTAGGCGGCGATGGCGCGCACGCCCGCCTCGCCGCGCGCGATGTAGAGCGCGCCGGCAGCGGTGCCGCGCTGGTCGGCGTCGAGCGTCGGCGCTGGCGTGCCCCACCAGCGCGCGAGCGCGTCGGCCGTCCAGGCGAGCGTGCGATCGAGATGGCAGAGGTTGCACGCATTCGGCCGGCCGGCGTCGACGTCGTCCTGCACGCGCGGAATGGTGATCTGGTGGCTGCGCATCGCGCGCAGAAGGCCCCAGGTCGTCTCCGGCATGTGGCAGTTGTAACACGTCGATCCCGTCGAGCCGGGCGCGTGGTGCGTGTGCGCGGCGACGTTCTTGCCGATGGTGGCGTGACACTGCGTGCAGGCGCCGTCGCCATCCTTGTCACGCGCGAGCTGCCAGCTGGGATCGCTGTCGTGCATCGAGTGGCACGACACGCAGGCGAGCGCGCCGCCAGAGAAGCAGCGTGACTCGACGAGGCCGTTGTACTCGCGCCCCGACACCCGCACCATGCCGTCCTTCCAGTAGCGGCTCGGCGCGAAGGAGGCGTCGGCGGCGATCTGCGCGCGGCAGTCGCTCGCGCCGAGGCTGGCGAGGCGCAGGATGGGCTTCTTGACGGCGAGCGCGTCGCCGGGGCGGAAGCCGAGGCCGTGCTGGAGCCAGCCGTCGGGCGGGCAGGTGATGCCGTGGCACTGGCCGCAGACCTCGGCGCTGCGCGGTGGCGGAAGGCGCGCCGGGTTCACGATGGTCGCGTCGGCGGCGCCGCTAGCGTGCAGTGACCAGCGGCGGAACGGATTGCGGTTGGCGGCGACGTGTGCGGCCGCCGGGCCGTGGCACGCCTCGCAGGCGATGCCCAGCTCGGCGACGCGACTCCGAGGCACGGTGAGCGTGGCGTCGAAGCCGGGGACGCCGCCGGTGACGTGGCACTCGACGCAGATGCGGTTCCAGGTCGACGGCTGCTTCGAGTATTCGTTGCCGACCAGGAAGACGTCGCGCCGCGGCACCCAGCGCGCATCGTCGAAGAGCCAGGTGAAGGGGAACTCGACGAGCTGGTTGCCACGCGCGCCGGCGAGCCAGAAGGCCTCCATGTGGTGCGAGCCGGTCATCATCGGCACGCGGCGGGCGCCGAGGCCCGAGATGTCGGCCCACAGCGTGTCGCCGTCGCGGCGCAGGCGATAGGTGCGGCCGTCGTCGTCGGAGCGTAGCGTCTCGCCGGCGAAGGGCGCGCGCACCGCTGCGCCGCGCGCCGGCTGCGTCATGGTCCGGTGAAAGCTGCGATGCCACGACGCGTACTCGCCCGGGTGGCAGGCGCGGCACGAGTCGGAGCTGACGTAGCCGCGATCGGCGACGGACGCGGGCAGGGGAGCGCGAGCGGCGTCGGCGGCGGCCCGGCGGGCGTCATCACGCGCACGCCAGGCGACGGCGGCGGCGGCGCTGCCGGCGACGAGCGCGGCGGCCAGCGCGATGGCCACCGACGCGCGCGCGCCCCGCACCAGCACCACGGCGGCGCCGCCGGCGAGCACGCAGAAGAGGACGAGCTCCATCGCTGCCTGCCATCTTACGCAAACGCCGCCGGCAGACAGGCCGTGAAGAACCGCGCCAGACTCGCCGCGGCGCTCTTCGCGGGGCGTGGCTCTACCAGCTAGAAGGCCTGAATCTCCGTCCGCCGGGCACGTCATTCACCCCATTCACGACCACCCTAAAAAGGCCAGGATCACCTGGCCTTGTGAAGAGGGACGCCGGGACTTGAACGCTCGACGTCGACCTCCGGCAAGGTCGCGTAGAAGGCGCCTGGGCTGGTTCCGCTCGCAGAGACAAGTTACGCGCCTGAAATCGGAGCCTGTATATCATCGCGCGCATGCGGTTAGGGAGGGTTGGCCTCGGCGTCTTATATGTAGTCGTGGTTGTTGGTTGCGGCGGCTCGTCGCCTCGGAACGGTGGCGTCGGGGGAAATGGTGAAAACCAGGGTGGTGCCGGCGGACCAAATGTCGCGGGTGGAGGTGGACAGGGGGCGCTGGCCGGCGCCGCAGGTGGTGCAGCCGGAAAGGGTGGTGGAAGCGGCGGGTCGGCCAGTCAGCCGGGCGGTCGCGGGGGTGGCGCCGGAGGGGTGGCTGGTATGGCGGGTCAACACGGGACCGGTGGTTCAGCCGGTACCGGTGGCGCGCTCGGAACCTGCTCTGGGCCAGGCGGCGCTGGCGCAACGAGCGCTACCGCGGGTGCCGGCGGCCAGGGCGTTCCGATCAGCATCGGCGGCGCCCACTACTACATGTGCGCTCTCTTCTCGGGTGGGTCCGCGAAATGTGCCGGTCAGAACAACAACGGCGTGCTCGGCGGCGATCCGACGACGCTCGACTATTCTTCCAGTCCTCTCGTCATTCCGGGAGTCCAGAGAGCAGTCGTTCTCTCGGCGAGCGACTCTCACGCGTGCGTCGTGCTGTCGAGCGGTCTCGTCCAGTGCTGGGGCGGGAACAGCTACGATGAACTCGGCATCGGCGACGCTGGTCCCCTCGTCAGCAGCACGCCCGTGACGGTCCTCGACCTGTGCGGCGCCGTCGACGTTTCCGCTGGTTACCTCTTCACATGCGCCGTTCTAGCGAACGGTTCGATTGCATGTTGGGGCCTCAACACCCGGGGGACGATCGGTCTGGCAACCCCGGGCGCGATCGCGTTCACCCCGGTCCTGATCCCGGGAATCAACAACGCGGTGAAGGTCGCTGCGAGCACGAACCACACCTGCGCGCTGCTCACCGATCACACCGTGAAGTGCTGGGGCGACGGTCAGCTGGGCCAGCTGGGGAACGGAGTAGACAACAGCTCCGTCAGTCCCGTCAGCGCGATGGGCGTGACGGACGCGGCCGACATCGTCACCGGCCTCGATTTCACCTGCGTGAGGACAGCCGCGGGGTTGGTTCAGTGCTGGGGGGCGAACGACAAGGGCCAGATCGGTACAGGAGACTCCACCTACGTCGCCTACAACGCGCCACACGTCGTGCCCGGGTTGTCGGGCGTCACGACGATCGCCGCTTCGGGGGCCAACGTCTGCGCCGTCCTCTCGACGGGCGGGGTCATGTGCTGGGGTGTGAACGATTCGGGGCAGACCGGAACGGCGCCGAAGAACGGAATCTATACTGTGTGGTCTCCGACGATGGTCCCCGGCGTCTCGACGGCTGTCGCGGTCGGGCTGAGTGGAGAAGACTCCGATGCCTCTGCGTGTGCCATCCTCGCGAACGGGTCGATGGAATGCTGGGGAGACAACAGCGAAGGGCAGCTCGGGACCACGGTCCAGTTCGGCTCCTCGACCGGGCCGACCGCTGTCTCGTGGTAGCGCGGTGAAGGCGTTCGAGATGAACCACGGCAAGTGGGTGGCGCGACTGCTGGCGTTCTTGGCCGGTTGCCACCTTGCGGGGTCGGCGCTCGCCGCCCGTGCCGCATCTTCCGCATCACATCGACCTGCGAGCCTCGTGGCAGGGACAGACCGCGTACCAGTTCGCCAAGGCAAAGCGACGGACCAGGCTGGTGCGACTCCTCGACCCGGACGCACCGTAGTACGGGAACCTCCGCCACCGACGCAAAACAAAAGGCCAGGGATACCGGGAGCGGCAGGCTCTTTCAATCCTGCGGCCCATCTGGTTCGGCCACCGGCCGAGTCTGCCGGCGTCGATCCGTGGGGCGGCCGGGAACCGTATCCGGCGGAGACGTGCAACCTGCGCAGGGTGCACTCTCCATCATTCCTGCTTCATGCCCGCCGACCACCTCATTCACCCCGTTCCACCCTCGCCAAAAACAAAAAGGCCAGGGGTCACCTGGCCTTTCGGAGCGGGAGACGGGACTTGAACCCGCGACGTCCACCTTGGCAAGGTGGCACTCTACCACTGAGTTACTCCCGCGGAATTTGCGTGCGAGGTGTTTAGACGAAGACCCTCCGGGCGTCAACAACGAGCTTACGAAACTGGAAACATTCCGGCGGGGCAGGGCGACTGGGCGCCCGCGTCCCGCCGGCTGGCTAGTCGCCCAGGCAGATGCCCAGGTCGCGGGCGGTCTGGACGGTGTCGGAGTCCAGGGGGACGGTCTTGGTGACCGCGATGGCCTCCTCGATCGGCACCGGCACCATGTGCGGGGGGTGGTAGGCGACCAGGTGGCCGAACTGCTTGGCTTCGACCATGCGCACGGCGGCGGCGCCGAAGCGCAGCGCCAGCAGGCGGTCGCGGTGGGTGGGGCTGCCGCCGCGCTGCAGGTGCCCCAGCACCAGGCTGCGCGTCTCGAACTTGGTCAGCTCGTTGATCTTGTTCTCCAGCAGCTCGGCCAGACCGAACTTGCGCTTGCGGATCTCGCCGCCCACCTCGCGCTCGCTGATGGTCTGCAGGCCGCCCACCGGCACGGCGCCCTCGGCGCACACGACGATGGCGTAGCGTCGCCCGGCGGCATAGCGCCGCTTCAGGTGGTCGACGATCTTTTCCAGCTTGAAGGGGATCTCGGGCAGCAGGATGACGTGGGCGTTGCCGGCCACGCCCGCGTGCATGGCGATCCAGCCGGCGTCGCGGCCCATCAGCTCGACGATCATCACGCGCTCGTGGGACTCGGCGGTGGTGTGCAGGCGGTCGATGGCCTCGGTCGCCACCGTGACGGCGGTGTCGAAGCCGAACGTCGCCTGGGTGCACGACAGGTCGTTGTCGATGGTCTTGGGCACGCCGACGATGGGCATGCCCTTGGCCCCGAAGCGGCTGGCGATGCGGAAGGACCCGTCGCCGCCGATGGCGATCAGGGCGTCGGCGCCCACCTCGCGGAACCGCTGCATGATCTTGTCGGAGATGTCGGTCGACACGATCTTGCCGTTCTCCTCGACCGGGTACTCGAACGGGTGGCCCTTGTTCAGGGTGCCCAGGATGGTGCCGCCCAGGTGAGCGATGCCACGCACCGCCTCACGGGTCAGATCGATCAGGCCGTCGGGTTCCAGCAAGCCCTGATAACCGCGCTTGATTCCGGTCACCTTCCATCCACGTCGCAAGGCCGACAGCGTGACCGCGCGGATGACTGCGTTCAGTCCGGGGGCATCGCCGCCGCCGGTGTTCACCAGAATGTGCATGGACCCAACGCCATATCGCGGCCGGAGGGTTCCCGCAACTGGACGGGCCGATTATTCCATGTTTCCGCCAGGTGTCCGCGACGGGAAAGTCGCCGTTTTACGGGCCTTTGCGGAGTGTGGGGATCAGCACGGAACGGCCCGACCCGGGCGCGGTCACGACGCTCAGGTCCACGCCGTAGACGTCGCCGAGCACCCCGGGCTGAAGGGCGCGCTCGGGCGGGCCGTCCGCCGCCACGGCCCCTTCCTTCATCACCACGACGCGGTCGCAGTGCGCCGCGGCCAGGTTCACGTCGTGCAGCACGACCAGCACGCCGGCGCCGGTCCGGGCGCGGCCGCGCAGCAGGTCCAGGATGGCCAGCTGCTGGCGCAGGTCCAGGGCGCTGGTCGGCTCGTCCAGCAGCAGAAACGGCGTCTCCTGCGCCAGGGCCCGGGCGATGAACGCGCGCCGCAGCTCGCCGCCCGAAAGCTGGTGCAGGGGCCGCGCCCGCTGCGCCGTCAGTCCGCACGCCTCCAGCGCGGCGGCAGCCGCCTCGCGGTCGCGCGCGCTCTCGAAGCCCAGCCCGCGCGCCGGCAGGTGGGGGACGCGTCCGATCAGCACCAGCTCCTCGACCGACAGGGGGAAGTCGGTCGGCATCTCTTGCGGCACCACCGCCACCTGGCAGGCGAAGTCGCGCCGGGGCCAGCGGGCCACGTCGCGCCCCTGCAAGCGCACGTGACCGGACCGGGGCTGCAGGTAGCCCATCAGGCAGCGCAGCAGGGTGGTCTTGCCCGAGCCGTTCGGCCCCAGCACGCCCAGCATCGTCCCGCGCGGCAGCGACAGCGAGACGCCCCGCAACACCTCGCGGCCGCCGTAGGCGAACGTCAGGTCGTCTGCCCGCAGATCTTCTGCCCGCAGATCGTCGGCGGCACCGGCTGCGACCGGCTCCATCAGGCGCGCCGCGTGTCGCCGGCCTGGCGCTCGATCGCCTTCGCCGCGTCCCACAGCCGGTCCAGCTCGTCCATCGACGCGTCGGCGATGGCGCGACCTTCGCCGGCCAGGGTCGTCTCGATGTAGCGGAAGCGACCGCTGAACCGATCGGTCGAGCCGCGCAGGGCCGACTCGGGATCGAGGTTCAGCTTGCGGCCCAGGTTCACGACGGCCAGCAGCAGGTCGCCCAGCTCCTTCTCCATCTCGGCCTTGTCGCCGCGGGCGCGCGCCTCGTCCAGCTCGCGCAGCTCCTCGTCGATCTTGGCGCGCGGCCCGTCGGCGTCGGGGAAGTCCAGGCCCACCGCGCCGGCCTTCTCGCCCAGCCGCGTGGCCCGCAGCAGGGCAGGGGCGCTGCGGGGGACGCCGTGCAGGGCGCCGTGCTTGCCCTTCTCGGCCTTCTCGGCGGCCTTCAGCTTGGCCCAGTTGCTGACCACGTCGTCGGCGCCGCCCACCTTCACCTCGCCGAACACGTGCGGGTGGCGGCGCACCAGCTTCTCGACGATGCCCCGGGCGACGTCGTCGATGCCGAACTGCCCCTCGGTGAACCGCAGCTCGGACTGGAAGACGATCTGCAACAGCAGATCGCCCAGCTCTTCCCGGTGATCGGACACGTCGCCCTCGGCCAGCGCGTCGACGACCTCGTACGTCTCTTCCACCAGGTAGGGCACCAGGGTCTGCAAGGTCTGCTCGCGGTCCCAGGGGCAGCCGTTGGGGGCCAGCAGGCGTTGCATCAGCCCCACCAGGCGCTGTACGGCCTCGCCGGTTTGCTTCCCCGGCAAGGGGCTGAGATCGATCGCGGCGCTGCTGTCGGAGGGATTTTCCACGCCCCGAATCTACTACTTCCTGGAACGGGTCCCGGCAGAAGTCGTCGCGCCACGCGCGTCCTCGCCGCGCACGCCGGCATTGCTGGTGGGGGTGGCGCGTGCTACACCGAACTTCCTTGCGAAGTTCCCTGGACGATCGCCCTCCTCAGGCCCCCGCCCCCCTCGGCGCGGGCGCCGTCACCGAACGGCTGGCCCTCGACGACAACGCCACGGCGCTGGCTTTTTACGGCGAGCGCAGCGGCAACCTGAAGCTGATCGGCGACGCGACCGGCACGACGGTCCACAGTCGCGGCAACGAGATCACGCTGGTGGGCGGCGCCGATGCCGTGGCGCTGGCCCGCAACCTGATCGGGCAGCTGTACGGCATGGTCCACCGGGGCGCGCCGCTGGCCGCCCAGGACATCGGACGCGCCGCCGCCATGCTGCGCGCCGATCACAAGGCCGATCTGCGCGAGGTGTTCTCGGACACGATCCTGGTGGCGGGCCGGGCCCGCCCCATCGCGCCCAAGGGCCTGGCGCAGAAGCGTTACGTCGACGCGATCCGGAACCACGACATCGTGTTCGGCATCGGCCCCGCCGGCACGGGCAAGACCTACCTGGCCATGGCGCTGGCCATCCGCGCGCTGATGGAGAAGCAGGTGAAGCGCATCATCCTGACCCGCCCGGCCGTGGAGGCGGGTGAGCGCCTGGGCTTCCTGCCCGGCAGCATGGAGGAGAAGGTCTCGCCGTACCTGCGGCCCCTGTACGACGCGCTTCACGACATGATGGACTTCGAGAAGGCCGACCAGCTGGTCTCGCGTGGCCTGATCGAGGTCGCGCCCATCGCCTTCATGCGCGGCCGCACCTTGAACGACGCCTTCGTCATCCTGGACGAGGCGCAGAACACCACGGCCGAGCAGATGAAGATGTTCCTGACGCGCCTGGGATTCGAGTCGAAGGCCGTCATCACGGGCGACGTCACCCAGATCGACCTGCCCAACAACCAGCGCTCCGGCCTGCGCGAGGCGGAGACGCTGCTGCGCGGGATCGACGGCATCGCCTTCTGCAACTTCACCGAGGTGGACGTGGTCCGCCACCCGCTGGTGCAGGCCATCATCAAGGCGTACGACGCCGCCGCGCTGGCCAAGGCCGAGCGCGCCGCCGCCGCCAAGGCCGCACAGGCGGCGCCCGCCGGTGGCGCTGGTCCCGACGTGCCGCCGTCCCCCGGCCTGTGATCGCCGGAGATCCCCGGCAATTCCCGGAAATTCCGGGGCGCTGTTATCATCGGCGGCGTGGCGGACATGGAGGGGCCTGACCCCCGAGACGAGGTCCAGCGCCTTCGCTACGAGATCGAAGAGCTGATCGCGACGGGGCGCGCGCTGGCCTCCGAGCGCGACCCGCGCACGCTGCTGGGCCTGATCTTGAAGCGCTGCCGCGAGATGACGGGCGCCGACGCGGGCAGCGTCTACGTGCTGGAGGGCGAGGGTGCCCCGGCCGAGAAGTCGCTGCACTTCATGCTGTCCCAGAACGACTCGCTGCAGATCGACTTCCAGGAGTTCACGCTGGGGGTGGACGCGAAGTCTATCGTCGGCAAGGCGGTGCTGGACGCGCGGCCCATCAACATCGCCGACCTGGATGCGCTGGACCAGCCGGGACAGAACCCGTGGGGCGTGCAGCACAACCGCACCTTCGATCAGAAGACCGGCTACACCGCGAGGTCGATGCTGACCGTCCCCATGCTGTCGGCGCACGCCGAGGTGATCGGCGTCATCCAGCTGATCAACCGCAAGCGGTCGCCCGAGCGGCTGCTGCGCGCGCCGCGGGACTTCGAGACGGCGGTCATCCCCTTCGATCAGCGCGCCGAGGAGTTCGCGCTGTCGCTGGCGGCGCAGGCGGGCATCAGCCTGGAGAACGCCATCCTTTACGAGGAGATCCGCGAGCTGTTCGAGGGCTTCGTGGACGCGTCGGTGACCGCCATCGAGTCGCGCGATCCCACGACGTCGGGGCACTCGCGGCGGGTGGCGACGCTGACGGTGGCGCTGGCCACCAAGGTGGACGGCCTGCAGGACGGGCCGTTCGCGGGGGTGCGCTTCACGCGCGACGATCTGCGCCAGATCCAGTACGCGGGCATGCTTCATGACTTCGGCAAGGTGGGCGTGCGCGAGCGCGTGCTGGTGAAGCCGCGCAAGCTGTACGACGAGGACCTGCGCGACATCCAGGCGCGCTTCGCGTACATCCGGAAGACCGTCGAGGTCGAGGCCCTGGAGCGGAAGCTGAAGCTGTGCGAGCAGCTGGGCGCCCGGGAGGCAGCCCTGCGTTACCCCGAGGTCGACGCCGAGGTGGCTCGCCGCCAGGCCGAACTGGACGCCATGCTGGGCTTCGTGGTCAAGGCGAACGAACCGACGGTGCTGGATCAGGGCGGGTTCGAGCGGCTGCTGGAGATCGCCCAGCTTCGCTACCCGGCCGCCGGCGGTGACCTGCGACCTTTTCTCGAGCCGGGCGAGCTGGCGGCGCTGCAGGTGCGGCGGGGCAGCCTGACCGACGCCGAGCGCGTCGAGATCGAGAGTCACGTGGTCCACACCTACAACTTCCTGAACAAGATCCCCTGGGGACGGACGCTGCGGGACATCCCGCGCATCGCCGGCGCCCACCACGAGTACCTGAACGGCAACGGCTACCCCCGGCACCTGGGTCAGGCGCAGATCCCGATCGAGTCGCGCATGATGACCATCGCCGACATCTTCGACGCGCTGACGGCGTCGGACCGCCCCTACAAGAAGGCGGTCCCGGTCGACCGGGCGCTGGGCATCGTCGAGGCCGAGGTCAAGGCGGGGAAGCTGGACGCCGCGCTCTTCGACGTGTTCGTGGGCAGCCAGATCTACAAGGCCGTGCTTTAGTTCCGCGATGCCCGTCGATCTGCTGGTCCGCCCGAGCGTCAGCGCCGGGGTCACGCCCGCCATGCGCCGCGCCCTGAAGGCGCAGGTGACGCTGGCCCTGCGACGGCTCGACCGCGCCCGGTCGACGGTGGCGTTGCTGCTGACCGACGACCGGGAGATCCGCGCCCTGAACCGGGACTACCGGAAGCACGACCGCGCCACCGATGTCCTCAGCTTCCACCTGCAAGAGCTGCAGGACGAGCGCGATCCGGCGGGCCAGGGGATCAACCTGGGAGACATCGTCATCTCCGTCCCGACCGCCCGCCGGCGCGCCGCCGGAAAGCGCCTGCCGGACGAGCTGCACCGCCTGGCGATCCATGGCCTGTGCCACCTGTTCGGACACGACCACAAGCGAAAGCCGGAAGCCACGGTCATGTACCGGCTGGAGCGGCAGCTGCGCCGGAAACCGGCCCCGCCGGCCCCGCGAGCTAGAACCGCATCCCGCGCTTCGCGCGGTACATGAACCACTTGTAGGTCAGGTAGCCCGCCCCGGCGACGCCCGGCACGATCAACAGCACGGGGGCGCCGATCAGGCCCGCCACCACCGTGCCCCCCCAGGCTGCCGCCGCGAACATCCCTTTCTTCTTGGCCTGGGCGCGGTCACGCGCGACGAGACTTTCCATGGAGGGCCTCCTCGGGAAGACGTAGCACGCCCCCCGGCCGCGAGCCAGACATGCCGTGCGGTATTCACAGCGCGGCAACATTAGATTCTATAAAAGGGGGGGATGGTGGTCCGCAGGGCAAAGATCGTCTGCACGATCGGGCCGGCGACGGCGTCGGCGGTCGGCATACGAGGGTTGATCAACGCCGGGATGGACGTCGCCCGGCTGAACTTCTCGCACGGCGACCACGAGGGCCATCAGCGGGTGGCCAACCTGGTCCGGTCCGAGAGCGCGGCCCTGGGGAAGCCGGTGGCCGTCCTGCAGGACCTGTGCGGCCCGAAGATCCGCACGGGGACCGGCTCGCCGCCGGCCATCGCGACGGGCAACCACGTGGCGCTGATCGAGGGGGACAAGGGGGGTGGGGCGGCCATCGCCATCGGCTACGTGGGCTTGGCCGAGGATCTGCATCCGGGCGACTGCGTGCAACTGGACGACGGGCGGGTGCGGCTGCGCGTGGCCGAAGTGGCGGGCGGTCGCGTGAACTGCGTCGTCGAGCAGGGCGAGACCCTGCGTGATCGGATGGGCGTTAACCTTCCCTCGCGCCGCGTGCGGCTGTCTGCCCTGACCGAGAAGGACCGGGTCGACCTGGCGTTCGGGGTCAGCATGGGCGTCGATTACGTGGCGCTGTCGTTCGTGAAGACGGCCGACGACATCCGCCAGCTTCGCGACGCCTACCGGGACCTGGGCCACCAGCCACCGCCCGTGATCGCGAAGATCGAGACGCCCGAGGCGGTGGAGAACCTGGAAGAGATCATGCGGGTCACCGACGCCGTGATGGTGGCGCGCGGCGATCTGGGCGTCGAGCTGAACCCCGAGCAGGTGCCCATCATCCAGCGCGAGATCATCGGCGTGGCGCGCCTGCACCAGCGGCCGGTCATCGTCGCCACCGAGATGCTGCAGTCGATGGTGGAATCGACGCGCCCCACGCGCGCCGAGGCGGGAGACGTCGCGACCGCCGTCTTCCAGGGCGCCGACGCCGTCATGCTGTCGGCCGAGACCGCCTCGGGCCGCTTCCCGCACGAGGCGTGCGCGATGATGGAGCGGATCATCAACGTGGCCGAGACCAGCAAGTTCTACGCGCCCCAGCCGTCCGAGCCGGGCAGCTCGATCCAGGAGGCCATCGCCCACTCGGCCTGCGCGGTGGCGCGCGAGGTGGACGCCAAGGTCATCGTCGCGTTCACGCTCAGCGGCAGCACGCCGCGCCTGATCTCGAAGGCGCGCCCGGGCGTGCCCATCCTGGCCTTCTCGCCCGCCGGCGATGCCTTGCGCCGGCTGGCGCTGTACTGGGGGGTCGTTCCCCGGCACCTGCAGGTGTTCTCGAACGTCGACGCGCTGGTGGGCGCCGTGACGGCCCACCTGCGCGAGCAGGAGATCGTCTCGGCGGGCGACCGCTACGTGATGGCGTACGGGGCGCCCGTGGGCCAGCGCGCGCCCACGAACACGATCCGCGTCGTCGACGTCGGGTGACCGACCCCGCGGCGGGCCGGGCCGCCGGTCGGCTTCAGTTCAGGGTCTGCGGCAGCCCCAGATGGAACGGGGCGATCGCGGCGTCGAACTGGGCGCCGGCGTCGGTGATCATCTGGTAGGTGCCGCGCATCTCGCCCGAGGGCGTGGCCAGGACGCACCAGCTCGTGTACTCGAAGCTCTCGCCGGGGCGGAGGCGGGGCTGCATGCCCACCACGCCGGGACCACGCACCTCCTCGATGCGGCCGCCGGCGTCGGTGATGATCCAGTGGCGCGACTCGAGGCGCGCGGTGGTGTCCCCCTGGTTCGCGATCGTCACGGTGTAGGCGAAGGCGTATTGTCTTCCCGACACCGACGAGCGTTCCGGAATATATTGGGTTCGCACCGTCACCATGATTCCGTTCGTCAGAGCGGTCGACATCGACAGCAACCCTGTCAAACGAACAGAGCGTCTTCAAGTGCCGCCGGCAGGCGGTCGAAAGGCCACATGAAGCTCGAGGACAAGCACTGCACCGCCCTGTCGAAGGGGACGCCGCCGCTGGGCGACGCCCAGATCGCGCTCTTGCTGCCCGACGTCGCCGGGTGGACGGTCGAACGGGCGGCGAACGGCACCGCCCAGCTGCGGCGGCAGTTCCAGTTCAGGGACTTCCTGGGGGCGATGGGTTTCGTGTCCCGCCTGGCGCTGCTCGCCGAGCGCGAGCAGCATCACCCGGACTTCGCCGTGCACTACAACCGCGTCGACGTGATGTCCTGGACGCACACGGTGGCGGGCCTCTCCGAGAACGACTTCATCCTGGCGGCGAAGATCAACGCGCTGGATGTCTGATCACGGCCACGGCCACGGCCACGGCAACGACAACGAACGAAAGGACGGCGAGAGAACGGCATGCGGTTTCTGCTGACGGGCGCGACGGGATTCATCGGCCGGCACCTGGGGGGGGCCTTGCGGGCGGGCGGCCACGAGCTGGTGCTGCTGGCCCGCGACGCGGACAAGGCGGCGCGGGTGCATCCGGGCGCGCGGGTTCACGTCTGGAATGGCAAGGTGGGGTTGCCGCCGGCGGAGGCGTTCGAGGGCGTCGACGTGGTGGCGAACCTGATCGGCGAGGAAGTGGCCGGACGGTGGACCGAGAAGCGGCGGCAATCGATCCGGGACAGCCGCGTGCTGCCCACGCGCGCGCTGGTCGAGCGCATGGAGACGCTGGCTGCGCGCCCGCGCGTGTTCCTGTCCATGTCGGGCTCGGCGGTCTACGGCGATCGCGGGGACGAGATCCTCACCGAGACGTCGCGCCTGGGCACGACGGACGGCTTCCTGGTGAAGCTGGCCGGCGAGTGGGAGGCGGCGGCGCAGGCCGCGCCGGCGCTGGGCGTGCGCACGGCGCTGTTCCGCACCGGCGTGGTGCTGGGCAGGGACGGCGGCATCCTGCAGAAGATCAGTCTGCCGTTCCGGATGGGGGTGGGCGGTCGCCTGGGCAGCGGGAAGCAATACTTCCCGTGGATTCACGTGGACGACGTCGTCGGCGTGCTTCTGCACACGGCGACCCACGACGAGCTGAGCGGCCCCGTGAACCTGGTCGCGCCCGAGCCGGCCACCAACGCCGAGTTCACGGCGGCGCTGGCGCAGGCCTTCGGGCGGTCGGCGCCCTTCGCGGTGCCCGGGTTCGCGCTGAAGCTGGCGCTGGGCGACGTGGCGGACGAGATGCTGCTGGCGAGCCAGCGCATGTCGCCCGCGCGCGTGTTGCAGTCCGGGTATGTCTTCCGGTTCCCGCTGCTGCAGGACGCCCTGCGGGACGCCGTTCAGGACAAGGACAAGGACGCGCCCGCGGGTACGCCGGCGGCCAGGTGACAGGTCACCGGACCTGAACCAGCGGCTGCCGGTGCGCCCTCGGCGGCCACCTACCCACCGGTACCTACCCGCCCTCCCAGTATCTCCCCCGCAAACCGGCAACGACGTTGCGGGCAAACCGGGCTCGTGCAACCGAGCTCCGGCAAAGAAGCCGGCAACAAACCGGCAACACGCATTCGAAGGCGGCCGAACGACCTCCGCGCGTCTCTGGCCGTTCCTTTTGCAGTTGATTTTCTGCCTGGAACGCGAGACGATCGCCCAGCGCCATTTATCAGCAGCAAGAAATGCCGGCGCTTATGGAACCTATGGGACGTATCCTGCTCGCGGACGCCAACGACGACAATCGCCTTGCCGTTGCGCGAGCGATCGAACGGTTGACCGACCTGGTGGTCGACGGCGTCAGTGACGGGCCTGCGGCGCTGGAGCGGTTGCGAGGCGGAGGCTACGACCTGGTCCTGCTGGAGGTGAGCCTGCCGGGCATGGACGGCTTCGAGGTGTGCCGCCGCCTGCGCAGCGATCCGCTGACGCAGCAGCTGCCGGTGCTGTTTCTGACGGCCATGCAGTACCAGACGGAGAGCCGCCTGAAGGGGCTGGAGGTGGGGGCGGACGACTTCATCAACCCGCCGCTGGTCGATCGCGAGCTGGTGGCGCGCATCAAAGCGGCGCTGCGCGTGAAGGCGCTGGCGGACGAGGTGAGGCGCCAGAACGTCGAGCTGGAGACGAGCGTGCGCGAGCGGACCCGCACGGCGGAGCAGCTGGCTGACCAGCTGCGGGCCGAGCGCGACACCCTGCGCGAGACGTTCGACGTCTTCGACGAGGCGCTGCTGCTGATGGACGGCCCGGGGCAGGTGCTGGTCGCCAACGCTGCCGGGCGACGCCTGAACCAGACCGCGTTCCGGGGCGCGCTGGAGGCGCTGGCCGCCGAGAGCGTCGAGCGGGGCGGGATCTGCGATCGCGCCATCGGCGACCGCGATCGTGCGTACGTGGGGCGTGCCTACCCGGTCAGCGGCAACCGCGTGCTGCTGTACGTCCGCGACGTCACCGAGGAGCGCGGGCAGGAGGTGCGGCGGCTGCAAGCCGAGAAGCTGGCCTCGATCGGCACGCTGGCCGCCGGCGTGGCGCACGAGATCAACAACCCCGCGGCGTTCGTGCTGGGCAACCTGGAAGCCTTGATGGGCAACGTGCGCATGATGGCCGATCAGGTCAACGGCGTGGGCGAGTCCACGGTGCGCGGCAACCTGCACAACCTCCTGTTCGAGGTGACGGGGATCCTGCAGGAGACGAAGGAGGGGATGGCGCGCATCCACCGCATCGTGCGCGACCTGTCCTGGTTCTCGCGCGTCGACGACGAACGCGGCGCCACCACCGAGCTGAACGCCGCGGTCGACTCCACGCTGGGCCTGCTGAAGAACGAGCTGCGCCACCGCGCGCTGGTCGAGCGGGACCTGCGGTCGACGCGCACGGTGGCGACCAGCCCGGCGCGGCTGGGCCAGGTGTTCCTGAACCTGATCTTGAACGCGGCGCAGGCGCTGGACATCGCCAAGGCGGCCGACAACCGCATCCGGGTCCGGACCTTCGATGACGGGTCGGACGTCGTGTTCGAGGTCACCGACAACGGCCCCGGCATCAAGCCCGAGGTGCTGCCGCGCATCTTCGAGACGTTCTTCACGACCAAGCCGCGCGGCGTGGGGACGGGCCTGGGCCTGTCGATCACCCACGGCATCGTGCGGGGCCTGGGCGGGGAGATCACGGTCGACACCAAGGTGAACGTGGGGACGACGTTCCGGGTGCGCCTCCCCTCGCAGCCCATCGTACGGGCCGAGCTGGCCGCGGCGGCGCCGGCGCCCCAGTACGGCCGGCGCCGGGTGCTGGCCATCGACGACGAGCCGCTGCTGTTGAAGGCGTACCGCCGCATGCTGGGCGACGTGCACGACGTGGCCACCGCCCTGGGCGGTCGCGATGCCCTGCTGGTGTTGCAGAAGCAAGGCGACTTCGACGCCATCCTGTGCGACCTGCAGATGCCCGAGATGTCGGGCATGGAGCTGTACGAGAAGGTCGAGGCGCGCTATCCCGAGCTGGCGGCCCGCTTCATCTTCTCGACGGGGGGCGCCTTCTCGACGGAGGCGAAGCGCTTCCTGGAGCGTGGCGTGACCAGCATCGGCAAGCCGTTCCGGGCCGAGGAGCTGCTGGCCTTGATCGAAGCGAAGATCGAAGAGACGGCTGCGCGGGCGTCCGCCGAGGACGGGGGCGAGGGGGAGGCGGCCGGCGAGGACGCGCTGGACGACGCCGAGGACGGACGCGACGGGGCGACGCCGCGGCCCGAGGTCGCCGGCGCGCCTGATTCCGTCATCCCGCGTCTCGCGATGGCGGTCTCGCGTTGATGATGTAAAGAGGGAGGGACCATGGAAGGTTCCGTGACGCCGAGGCCGCGGCTGCTGGTCGTGGCGGCGCTGATCCGCCGCGAAGGACTGGTCTTGATCTCGCGGCGCCGGCTGGACCAGGCGATGCCCAACTTCTGGGAGTTCCCCGGCGGCAAGGTGGAGGCGGGGGAGGCGCCGCAGGCCGCCCTGGTGCGCGAGGTGCGCGAGGAACTGGGCTGCGAGGTCGCCGTGGGGCGCATCGACGACGTCGTCTTCCACGCGTATCCGGCCTTCGACCTGTACATGCTGGTCTATGACTGCCGGCTGGTCAGCGGCACGCCCCGCGCGGTGGCGGTGGCGGAGATCGCCTGGGTGGCGCCGGCCCGCCTGCCGGAGATCGAGCTCTTGCCGGCGGATCTCCCGCTGGCGCGGCGGCTCGCTGACGAGGCGACCGGCGCGTAGAGATAGATGGCCCGGGCCCGCGTCCGCGGCGCCCGGAACGACCTGCGGGTTACTGGGCGGCGCCGCTATTCGGGCTGGCTTCGCCCGTGGCGGTCGCCGGCGCGGGGGTAGGCGCTCCCTCGGCGGGCTCGCCAGCGGCTGCGGAAGCGCCGCCGTTCGCGGCCGCGTCAGGCGCGGACCCGCCATCGGCGGCCGGGGCCTCATCCGGCGCGTCCGCTGGCACGGCTGCACCGGGGTGGCGCAGCGCCTCCCGTTCGGCGACGCGGGCCGCCTCGGTCAGGTCGCGCTTGCAGGCGCCACACAACGTCGGCTCGGCCCAGTTGCCCAGGTGGGTCTGCAGCTGGCTCTCCGGGGGCCAGTGGATGACGGTGCCGCAGCCGTTGCAGGAGATGTCGCGCGTCTTCCGGTCCTTCAGGAAGTGCAGACAGTCGTCGCACCGGCGATCGGGCGGTCGGATCTCGCGACGGCGCTTCCGGCGACGGCGCTTGCCACCTTCACGCGCGGCGGCGGCCTGCGGCGCGCCCGCGGCGACCTCGTCGGACGTTTGCTCCGCCTCGGGCGCCTCCGCTGCTACGGCGGCCACGGCCTCGGACGCCTCGCCCTCGGTCTCCTCGGCGGTGTGCACCACGCCCGTCCCGTTCGCGCCGGAGGCCTCCTCGGCGTCGTGAGTGTGAGCGCTCACGCCATTGGCAGGCGCGGCGTGGTCGTGGTCGTGACCATGGTCCTGGCCCTGACCAGCCTCGGCCTGTTCGGACCCGCCAGCCTTGTTCTCGTCGCGCGGCACCGGACGGACACCGGCGGCCAGCTGCTGCGCCGCCGTCCAGGTCCAGGTCCCCGGGCAGTGCTCCGTCTTGCAGGGGACCTCGCGGTCCTCGAGCGCGCCCACTTCCTTCTCGCACTCGGTGCAGTAGTGCGGATACGGATCACCCGTCTTGCCGCGTACCGCCCGGGCCAGCTGCGCGCCGCGCTTGTCGGTCCAGGTCCGCTTGCAACCAGGGCGGCGGCAGGGCCGCTCGACGTCCTTCGTCGCCGAGTAGACGTCGATGCAGCGCTGGCACATGCGGTGGGGCGCCTTGGGCAGCCCCTTGCCGGCCACGGCCGCGTTCAGCTGCGACTCGCGCGCCCAGGTCCAGGTGTTCTTGCATCCGGAGGTGCGGCACCGGACCTCGCGATCGGCGACCGCCCCGAAGATCGGCTTGCAGCTGTCGCACAGGCGGCGCGGCGCCTCGTTGGGCAGGCCGGCGGCGTAGTCCCGGATCTGCTCGTCGCGGGTCCAGGTCCACTTGTTCTTGCAGCCCTGGATGCCGCAGGTGATCGGGCGATCCTTCAGCTTCTCGAAGACGTTCCCGCACGGCCCGCACATGGTGGGGGGCGGCGTCAGGTCGGCGCCGGGGGCGCCGGCCAGCAGCTGCGCCAGGCGCGTCCAGGTGCTGGTGCGGGTGCACCCCTCGACGGAGCAGGGGAGATCCTTGTTGGACAGCGACGCCAGCTTGGCGTTGTCCTCGTCGCACAGGCGATCGGGCGGCGGCTGCTTCGTCGCGAAGGCCGTCATCTGCTCCTTCGCCGTCCAGGTCCAGGTGCCGGTGCAGCCGGGCCGGGCGCAGGCGCGCTGCACGTCGGAGGTCGACTGGAACTTCTCGCGGCACGGGTCGCACATGCGCGCCGTGGGGTCGCTCTCATCCGTGACCTGGCGGCCGCCCAGCTTCGCGCCCTTTCCGGACATCTGGATCCACGTGCGGGTGCAGCCGGGCACGGAGCACGGGATGGATTTGGCGCCGAGCCGATCTGCGAGGGTGAAGCCGAGTGAACCAGTAGGCATCGCGAAGGGTGCATATGCTGACCACAACGGACGCGGAGATCAACCACAATCTTCGCTTCGATGACGTGACGCCCGAGGAACGAGGCCTGGCGCGCTTGCCTGAGGCCGCCCGCAGGGGTAGAGGTTACGCCCCGTCCCATGCAACTCACGATTGAAGACATTTCACCCGTCGAAAAACGCGTCGATTTCGAGATCCCTTGGAGCGACGTGGCCCCCCGCCTGGACAAGGCCTACAACGACCTGCGTCGCGAGGTTCGCCTGAAAGGGTTCCGGCCCGGAAAGGTGCCCCGCCACGTCGTCGAGCAGCTGTACCGCCACAAGGTCGAGCACGACGTGGCGCAGGAGCTGGTCGAGGCGACCATCGGTCAGGCCATCGACGAGAAGCAGATCCAGCCGGTGGCCCCCCTGCAGGTCGACAAGATCGAGATCAAGTCAGGGGAGCCCTTCAAGTTCAGGGCGAAGGTCGAGGTCAAGTCGCAGGTCGAGCCGAAGGACTACGCCGGCATCGAGCTGAAGCGCCGGCCGGTCAAGCTGGACGAGGAGCAGGTCACCTCGGCCATCGACGGCTACCGCAAGCGGCTGACCGAGTACAAGCCGATCGAGGGCCGCACCGAGGCGCAGCCGACCGACCTGCTGATGATCGAGGTCCACGGCCGGGTGGGCGACAACAAGATCAAGCGCAACAGCGTGGGCGTCGACCTGGAGGACAAGACCGGCGGGCCGCTGCCCGGGCTGGCGGAGCGCCTGCACGGGGTGGCGTTGAACGCGACCGACCTGGAGATCAAGTACACGCTGCCCGAGGACTTGCCGCAGAAGGAGCTGGCCGGTCAGAGCGTGAACCTGCGCGTGACCGTGAAGGACGCCCGCGAGAAGAAGCAGCGGGCGCTGGACGACGAGTTCGCGAAGGACACCGGCGAGGCCGAGACGCTGGAGGGGCTGAAGGACAAGATCCGCGAGCGGCTGCGCGAGGCCGATGGCAAGCGCGTCGACAGCGAGCTGCGCGCGCAGCTGGTGAAGGCCCTGGTGGCGCGCAACGAGTTCCCGGTGGGGCCGGCGCTGATCGATCGGTACGCCACCTCGATCGTGAACCGCGCCCTGCAGCAGCTGATGATGGCGGGCATCGACGTGAAGGCCGGCATGGAGGCCGGCGCCATCGACGTCGAGAAGATGAAGCAGGAGTTCCGCGGCGAGGCCGAGACCGAGGCGCGCGGCACGATCCTGCTGCAGGCGATCGCCGAGCGGGAGGGCGTCACCGTGAGCGACGCCGACCTGCAGAAGCGCATCGGCGAGCTGGCGGCCGCGCGGCAGGAGAACGCGAAGAAGCTGCGCGCCGATCTCGAGCGCGAGGGACAGCTGGCGGGCTTGCGGCAGCAGCTGCTGGAACAGAAGACGCTTGATATGCTGATCTCGCAGGCTAAGATCACCGAGGAGGATCCAGACCGTCTGATCCTCACGCCGGCCGAAGCCGCCGCCGAAGCCAAAAAGAAGCGATAACAGCAAAAGAGGGAATGATGACCGATCGCCGCCGCTCTTCCTCGCTCGACGCCAGCGGGCTTTCGATGCCGCCCCACAACTTCATCATTCCCACCGTCATCGAGCAGACCCATCGCGGTGAGCGTGGCTGGGACATCTTCTCCCGCCTGCTGAAGGACCGGATCATCTTCCTGGGCACAGCGGTCGATGATCAGGTGGCGAACATCATCATCGCGCAGCTGCTGTTCCTCGAGAGCGAGGATCCCGACCGCGACATCATGCTGTATATCAACTCGCCGGGCGGGTTGGTGACGGCCGGCATGGCCATCTACGACACCATGCAGTACGTGCGGCCCAGCGTCGCGACCTACTGCATGGGCCAGGCGGCGTCGATGGGGGCGTTCCTGCTGGCGGCGGGCGCGAAGGGCAAGCGGTTCTCGCTGCCGCACGCCCGCATCCTGATCCATCAGCCGCTGGGCGGCTTCCAGGGCCAGGCGACCGACATCGACATCCACGCCAAAGAGATCCTGCGCACGCGCGACAAGCTGAACGAGCTGCTGGTGAAGCACACCGGTCAGCCGATGGACCGCATCAAGTCGGACACCGAGCGCGACTACTTCATGAGCGCGATCGAGGCCAAGGAGTACGGCCTGATCGACGAGGTGCTCGTGCAGAAGCCGGTTTCGCCGCCCTCGAACAAGTAGCGCCGGGGGAGCGGCTTCGGCGGCCGGCGGCGGCGCCCGTTTTCTGTCCGTGCCGCTCCCGGACCCGCGTGTTAGAGTTTTGAGGTGGCAAGCGACCGCAAGCGTGACGATCACGGCAACCTCTCGTGCTCCTTCTGCGGGAAGAGTCAGCGCGAGGTCAAGAAGCTGATCGCCGGCCCCACGGTCTACATCTGCGACGAGTGCATCGGCCTCTGCAACGACATCATCGCGGAGGAGATCGAGAAGGAGGCCGAGAACTTCGGCCTGGCGCCGGTCCCGAAGCCCGCCGACATCAAGAACGTCCTGGATGACTACGTGATCGGGCAGGATCGGGCGAAGAAGATCCTGGCCGTCGCCATCCACAACCACTACAAGCGCATCGACGCCAAGGTGGGCGGCGAGGACGTCGAGCTGGGCAAGTCGAACATCCTGCTGCTGGGCCCCACGGGCTGCGGCAAGACGCTGCTGGCCCAGACGCTGGCCAAGATCCTGAACGTCCCCTTCGCCATCGCGGACGCCACCAACCTGACCGAGGCCGGGTACGTGGGCGAGGACGTCGAGAACATCATCGTCAACCTGCTGCAGAACGCCGACCACGACATCGAGAAGGCGCAGCGCGGGATCGTCTACATCGACGAGATCGACAAGATCGCGCGCAAGGGGGAGAACCCCTCGATCACGCGCGACGTCTCGGGCGAGGGCGTCCAGCAGGCGCTGCTGAAGATCCTGGAAGGCACCGTGTGCAACGTGCCGCCCAAGGGCGGACGGAAGCACCCCCAGCAGGAGTTCCTGCAGGTCGACACGACGAACATCCTGTTCATCTGCGGCGGCGCCTTCGTCGGCCTCGAGGAGATCATCGAGCAGCGCGTGGGCCAGAAGCAGATCGGCTTCGGCGCCAAGATCACCTCGAAGAAGGAGCGGCGGGTGTGGGACCTGCTGCGCGAGGTCCAGCCCGAGGACCTTTTGAAGTACGGCATGATCCCCGAGTTCGTGGGGCGCTTGCCCGTCATCGCGCCGCTGCACGAGCTGGACGAGCCGGCGCTGATCGACATCCTGACCAAGCCGAAGAACGCGCTGATCAAGCAGTATCAGAAGCTGTTCGACATGGACGGCGTGAAGCTGCGGTTCACCAAGGGCGCCATGTCGGCCATCGCGGGCGAGGCGACCAAGCACAAGTCGGGGGCGCGCGGGCTGCGCGCCATCCTCGAGCAGGCGATGATGGACATCATGTTCGAGGTGCCGTCGGCCGGCAGCGCCATTCGCGAGGTGGTCATCAACGAGGAGACCATCCAGAACGGGGCCCAGCCGATCTTGATGTATCAGAAGGGAACGGCAGTGGCCGCCGGGGGCGAGAGATCTTGAGCTGGACGGCGCCGGTCGACCGGCGTCCGAGGAGGACAGACACCATGCGCAAATGGATCTTGTGGATTCCAGTCCTGATGGTCGGGTCGATGATCTACTGGACGATCGCCCTGAGCTTCGGAAACCTGTCGCTGCTGGCGCTGTCCACCTACACCGTCGGCGAGTACATGGACGAGCACGCCGATCTGCGTGACAGCTACCAGCCGATCACGGTGCAGATCCCCGGCACCGAGCAGGCATCCACCAGCGACGACGATTCGGTGGACGTCGACGTCGTCTCCGACCGTGACCACGACCATGACCGCGACGGTGTCCGGTCCGATCAGCGTCGGGCCGTGGATCTCCAGGGCCGGCCCGATCCCGGTCCCGGCGAAACCGCCTTCTGAGCGGTTCGCTCAGCGGAACTCGACGGTCGCCAGCGTGGCTGGCGCCGTCGCCTTCAGGTGCAGCGCGATGGCGTGCGGCCCGGTCAGTCCGGCGGTGTTCAGGGTCAGCCGGGTCTCGGGCTTCTTCGGCTGCAGCGTGCCGGCGCCCAGGCGCTTGCCGTCCGCGGTGACCTCGATGGTCAGCGGGGCCTTGGTCGTGCCGGTGACGATCAGGACGTGGCGGGCGGCCGCCGGGCCGAGGTCGATGTTCTGGTAGACGGCCGTGGCCGGCGCCGAGACGACGAGCGCCTGCTGGTCGTCGGACGTGCCGCCGGTCAGCTGGTCCGCGTTCCCCGCCTCGATGGCGTTCCGCAGGTACGGCGTCAGCGGAAAGTCCCACGTCTTGCCGTCCGGGGAACGGCACTGCGCGGCCGGGCAGCGCTCGGTCCCGTCGGGGAGGCGGCTGCAGGTCAGCGTGCAGGCGTCCTGGCAAGCACCGACGTCCTTGAACGCGAACAGGCCGTCGCAGCTCGCCGGTTCGGCGGCACAGAAGCGCTTCACCTGCGGCCCCTTCCCCGCGTCGCGCCCGTGACAGACGTAGCCGGGCCCCCGGAAGACGTCCCCGAAGAAGGCTCCTTCCTGGAACGGGAAAGCGCGGTCGGACGCGCTCGGGCGCAGGGCGGCGCTCATCCGCGGGGAGGCGCTGAGCAGGCTGACCTGGACGTGCTTGCCGGTGCGGTTCGTCAGCGCGAGGAGGCAGGCCGAGACCTTCTGCCGGCAGGCCTCGTCGCAGGTGCTCTCCAGCCACTCGGGGGCCAGGCCCAGGCGGCCCGGAAACGGCCCGTCCTTGGGATCCTTGGGGTTCGACAGCGCCTGATCCGGCCGCAGGGCGCACGCGGCCACGTACTTCCACATCATCGCCTTGGTCGGATCGAGGGCGCCGCCCGTCGTGCCGCGCTCGGTGGACAGCCCGTTCTCGAGCGGGGCCGCCCGGCCGGCGGCGGGGGAAAACACCAGCGCGGCGACCAGCAGCGCCGCGCGAGACTGAAACCAATTTGTCGAGGGAGGGCTCACGGTGACCTGACCGGCGCGCATCATACAAACCCGGCGGGGAAGGGGGGATAGCCGGTTCGTCTCCGCTCGCCGGCGCCCGCCGCCGGAGGCCCGGGACCGTCCGCTAGCCGTTTTTTGGCCCCGAACCGTGGGCGTTGCTACGATCTTTGGCATGTCTGACGGTCGCTCCGGTTCTGGTGGTGGCTCTCGCACCGTACCCCTCCTTCCCCTGCGGGACATCGTCGTCTTCCCGCACATGGTGGTGCCGCTGTTCGTGGGACGCGAACGGTCCAGCAGCGCGCTGGAACAGGCGATGAGCCAGGACCCGCACCGCGAGGTGCTGCTGAGCGCGCAGCGCAAGGCCAAGACGAACGAGCCGGTGCCGGAGGACATCTTCACCGTCGGCACCATCGCCACCATCATCCAGATGCTGCGCCTGCCCGACGGCACCGTGAAGGTGCTGGTCGAGGGGAAGCGCCGCGCCGCCATCGAGCGCTTCGTGCAGACGGAGGAGTTCTTCGTCGTCGAGATCAGCGAGCGCGCCGACACCGAGGAGCGCTCGGTCGAGGTGGAGGCGCTGGTGCGGGAGGTCCACGCCACCTTCGACAGCTACGTCAAGCTGAACAAGCGCATCGCGCCCGAGATCCTGATCTCGGTTCAGACGGTCGAGGACCCGGGGCAGCTGGCCGACACCATCGTGGGCCAGCTGCAGCTGAAGCTGGGGGACAAGCAGGCCATCCTGGAGATGGACCGGCCCTCCGAGCGGCTGGCGCGCCTCTACGAGCTGATGAAGGCCGAGATCGAGATCCTTCAGGTGGAGCGGAAGATCCGCACCCGCGTCAAGAAGCAGATGGAGAAGACGCAGAAGGAGTACTACCTGAACGAGCAGATGCACGCGATCCAGAAGGAGCTGGGGGATCGCGACGAGTTCAAGAACGAGATGGGCGAGCTGGAGGAGCGCGCCAAGCAGAAGAACCTGTCCAAGGAAGCGCAGAGCAAGGTCAGGAAAGAGCTGAAGAAGCTGAAGATGATGGCGCCCATGTCGGCCGAGGCGGCCGTGGTGCGCAACTACGTGGACTGGGTGCTGGGGCTGCCCTGGGGCGAGAAGACGCAGGACAAGATGGATGTCGTCGAGGCCGAGCGGATCCTGGACGAGGACCACTACGGCCTGCGCAAGGTGAAGGAGCGCATCCTCGAGTACCTGGCCGTGCAGGCGCTGGTGAAGAAGCTGAAGGGCCCCATCCTGTGCCTGGTGGGCCCCCCCGGCGTGGGGAAGACGTCGCTGGCGCGGTCGATCGCCAAGGCGACCGGGCGCAACTTCGTCCGCCTGTCCCTGGGCGGGGTGCGCGACGAGGCGGAGATCCGCGGCCACCGCCGCACGTACATCGGCGCGCTGCCGGGCAAGATCATCCAGTCACTGAAGAAGGCCGGCACGCAGAACCCGGTGTTCCTGCTGGACGAGGTCGACAAGATGTCGACCGACTTCCGCGGCGATCCCTCGGCGGCGCTGCTGGAGGTGCTGGACCCGGAGCAGAACGCGACGTTCAACGACCACTACCTGGACATGGACTACGATCTCTCCGACGTGATGTTCGTCTGCACGGCGAACACCATGTCCGGCATCCCGCTGCCGCTGCAGGACCGCATGGAGATCATCCAGCTGCCCGGCTACACGGAGTTCGAGAAGATCTCCATCGCCCAGCGCTACCTGATCCCGAAGCAGATCCGCGACCACGGCATCGAGACGGTCACGCTGGACGTGGGTGAGGACACGCTGCGCGAGGTGATCCACTCGTACACGAAGGAGGCCGGCGTCCGGAACCTGGAGCGCGAGCTGGCCACCATCTGCCGCAAGATCGCGCGCGAGGTCGTGGTGCAGCGGGCGCAGGACTCGCTGTCCCGCCAGACGCTGTGGAAGGTGACGCCGAAGCGGCTGCCCCGTTACCTCGGCCCGCACCGCTTCCGTCACGGCAAGCAGGGGGGCGAGGACGAGATCGGGCTGGTGAACGGCCTGGCCGTCACCATGTACGGCGGCGACATCCTGCAGACCGAGGTCTCGATCGTGGCCGGCAAGGGCAAGATGGTACTGACCGGCAAGCTGGGCGACGTCATGCAGGAGTCGGCGCAGGCCGCCATCAGCTACGTCCGCTCTCGCGCGCCGTCGCTGGGCCTGGATCGCGACTTCTATTCGCGCGCCGACATCCACGTGCACCTGCCCGAGGGCGCCATCCCCAAGGACGGCCCCTCGGCGGGCATCACCATGTGCACCGGGCTGGTGTCGGCGCTGCTGCGCGTGCCGGTCCGCCGGGACGTGGCGATGACCGGTGAGATCACGCTGCGGGGCCGCGTGCTGCCCATCGGCGGCCTGAAGGAGAAGATCCTGGCCGCCCACCGCGCCGGCATCACCACCGTCATCATGCCGCGCGAGAACGCCAAGGACCTGCGTGATCTGCCCAAGAAGGTGCTGAAGGCGATCCGCATCTGCTCCGTCGAGCACATGGACGAGGTGCTGCGCATCGCCCTGCGCCTGCCGAACCCGGACGAGTTCCTGAAGCAGCCCTCCGAGCCGGTCGACTGGCGCGTGCCCGTCGAGCGGCGCGCCACGGCCGGCGAGCGCCGCGAGGAGCATCGCATCCCGGTCGCCAGCGCCGTCCCGCCGTCCACGGTCGTCAATCCCGACAGCACCTCGGGCGTCGAGCCGCTGGCGCCGCCGCCCGCGCCCGAGAAGACCGAACACTGAGACTAGCGAGCGGGGTGCGCCGGCTGCGCGATGTTGCGCAGCCAGCGGGTCATGCGCTCGCGATAGCGGGGGCCCCAGCCGCGGTTGATGTGGCGCACGACGCCGGTCGCATCGATCAGGAAGGTGGTGGGCAGGCGGTTCGCGCCCCAGCGCCGCGCTGCCACGCCGTCGGGATCGAGCGCCACCAGCGCGCCGGGCGGCAGGGGCGCGCCGGCCGCCCACTTCTGGACGGCGGCGCGGGGCTCGCCCATATCGACCAGCACGAACTGCACGTCGGCGTTCGCCTCCTGGCGGGCCGCGTTCAGATCGGCCAGCGCGCTGCGACAGGGCGCGCACCAGGTCGCGAAGAAATCGACGACCAGCGGTCGGCCCGCGACGCGCGCGTCATTCACCAGATCGCCGGACGGCGTCTCGACCTCCAGGGCGGGCCGCGGATCGCCCAGCTGGGGCGGGCCCCGCGTGTCCAGCACGGCGGGCGCGGCCTGTCCCGGCGCGGCGATCGGGCCGGCGATCGCCAGGACCAAGGCGGCCAGGATCGTCCCCCGCGTCCACGTCATGTTTCGAGGAGAGGGCGGGATTCGAACCCGCGGGACTTACGTCCGGTGGTTTTCAAGACCACTGCCTTAAACCGCTCGGCCACCTCTCCGGCGTCGCTGTGTCTATCATAGCGCCAGCGTCGGAGCGGCATTGGCGTTCGCAGTCCTGTCGTGTTACGGAAAGGGCGCAGAGCAACACGCAGAGCAGTACTGGAGAGATGGCCGAGAGGCCGAAGGCGGCGGTTTGCTAAACCGTTATACGGCCCAAAAGCTGTATCGAGGGTTCGAATCCCTCTCTCTCCTCTGAACGCGGGGGGCCGTCGCGGCCCCCCGCGGGGATTTCTCGGACGCCGGCCGTACGGGGCGCTGCAGCGACGACGTTTTTGACAAACGCGGGCAGGGCCGGACAGTCACAGGCCATGAACGCCCTCGAGCGCCCGTGGACGGTCCTGTTCTCCCGGCGGGCACGGCTGGTCGTGGGTGTCGGTTGCTTGCTGCTGGCGAGCGCCTGCGGCTCCGCGGGTCAGGCGCCTGACGACGGAGGCACGGGCGGCAGCTCCGCCAGCGGGGGCAGCACCGGCAGCGGCGGCGTCACCAGCACGGGCGGGAACAGCGGCACGGGCGGGCATGCGGCGACCGGGGGAATGGTCGGCTCCGGAGGGCATGACGCCGCGACCGGCGGAGCGGGACAGCCCGGCGGCACGGGCGGCTCGGGCAGCGGCGGCTCCGCCGGCCGTGGCAACGAACGAACCGGGGGAACCTCGGGAGTCACGGGGTCAGGCGGGCAATCGAGCGGAGGCGGGACCGGCGGAGCAGGGCTCTCGACGGCCGGCCACTCAGGGATGGCCGGGGCGGGCGGCCATCCGGCGACGGGCGGCGCGGGGGGGCGCGGCGGGCGCTCCGGGAGCGGAGGTTCGGTGGGGACGGGGGGCGCGGGAGGCATGGGGCCCGAGGCGCCCGGGGGGCGCGTCACCGGGTACGGCACCGTGCTGATCTCCACGAATGCGAAGGTTCAGATCGTGCGGCTGCAGACGACGCTGCTGGTGCCGCCCGAGCCGCCGGCGTCGGGAACGCTGTTCTTGTGGCCCGGGCTGCAGCCGAACGGCGCCAACTTCCTGCCCATCGACAACGGCGTGCTGCAGCCGGTGCTGACCTGGGGACCGTCGTGCACGCCAGGAAAGCAGCCACGCAGCTACTCCACCTGGTGGATCTCGGGCCAGTACGTCAACACGAACGGCAGCGCCGCCGGCTACACCGGCTGTCTCAGCGGGCCGATCATGTCCGTCAACGTGGGAGACGAGCTGGACATCGACATGGCCCTGGCCGGCACCGTCTGGACGCAGACGGTGACCGACGTTCAGACCGGTCAATCGGTCAGCTATGCCCTCGACATGATGAACCAGGCCCAGAACCTGGCCTACTTCGTGATCGAGGAGTACTCCTCCGCTCCCGTGTCGACGGTGAACTTCACGAACACCACGATCACGTTCGGCACGCCCGACGCCGCGGACTGCAAGCTGGCGATGCGCGGCCAGACCGACTACGTCTCGGTTCCGGTCGCGTCCAGCGACGGCCTCACCTGCGCCATCCAGCAGATCATCCTGCGGGCGCAAGGGATCAACTGAGCGCTCGCGCGACCGAACGAAGAGAGACGCGGGGGCGCCTCCCTGGGCCCGCGCGACGGGGGCCGGTCCGGCGGCCCCGGGGCCGTCATGGAAAATCGCTTCCAGGCTTGACGGCGGTGGGGATGCACGGCATACACGTCTCCCTCCTGCGGCCATAGCTCAGCTGGATAGAGCACAGGTCTACGAAACCTGGGGTCAGAAGTTCGAATCTTCTTGGCCGCACCCCTTCACCAACCTTCGCCGTGACGCTCCTTCTCTCACCGGTCCCGGCGCTCGACCGGGACGCCATGGAGCGGGCCCGCGCCCACCAGGCGCAGCTGACGAAGCCACCGGGCAGCCTGGGCCGGATGGAAGAGCTGGCCATCTGGTACGCCGGCGCGCGCGGGCAGTTTCCCATCGCCGTGCCCGGCCGGGGTGAGCTGTTCGTCTTCGCGGCCGACCACGGGGTCGCGGCCGAGGGGGTCAGCGCCTATCCGGCCGAGGTGACCGCGGCCATGGTGGGTAACTTTCGCGCGGGCGGCGCGGCCGTGAACGTGCTGGCGCGCCAGTGCGGGCTGGCGGTGACCGTCGTCGACGTGGGCGTCAATCGGCCGGCGGTGGGCCTGGTGACCGCGGGCAGCGCCGCAAGAAGCGAGCTGCCCGCGCTGCCGCCCGGCGGGGGACCCTCGTTCGTGGCGGCGCGGGTGAGGGCCGGCACGCGCAACTTCCGCCGCGAGCCCGCCATGACGCGGGCGGAAGCGGGCGCGGCGCACGCCGTGGGGATGCGCCTGGCGGCAGAGGCGGCGGCGCGCGGCGCGGACCTGCTGGTCGGCGGCGACATGGGCATCGGCAACACGACGGCAGCGACCGCCCTGGTGTGCGCGTTCGGGGGGGACGACCCGGCGGTCGTGGTGGGCCGCGGCACCGGCGTGGACGACGCGGGCCTGGCGCGCAAGGCGCAGGTGATCCGCGACGCGCTGGCCCTGCACCGGCCCGCGCCCGACGACGGGCTGGGCGTGCTGGCGGCGGTGGGCGGCCTGGAGATCGCCGCGCTGGCGGGCCTGATGCATGGCGGGGCGGCGCACCGGCTCCCGGTGATCGTCGACGGGTTCATCGCGGGCGCCGCCGCGCTGGTGGCGACGCGCCTCGCCCCCCCGGTGCGCGATTTCCTGCTGCTGTCGCACCTGTCCGCCGAGCGGGGCGCGGCGCGCCTGGTGGCGCTGCTGGGCGGCCCTCCGCCGCTGCTGGATCTGGGGCTGCGCCTGGGTGAGGGAACGGGCGCCACGCTGGCGGTGCCGCTGGTGCGAGCCGCCGTGGCCTTGCAGAACGAGATGGCGACCTTCGCGGGCGCCGCGGTCCCGGACCGCGCCGGCTGAACGGCGGCCGCGGGCCGTTCGTGGCCGCTCAGCCGCTCGCCAGCAGCGCCTCGATCGCCTCGGCGACGCCACCGCCCGTGGCGGAGGTCGCGCGCATCCGATCGGTCGCTGCCTGGTGAACGACGTCGGGCGCCTGTCCCATCGCGAACGAGCGCCCGGCGTACGCGAACATCCCCAGGTCGTTGAACCAGTCGCCCACCGCCGCCACGCGGGCGCGCGGGATGTCCAGGCGCGCCGCCAGCCGCGCCAGCATCTCGCCCTTGTCGCAGCCGTGCGGCAGCGAGCGCACGGCCCAGCGGGTGAGGCCCCCCATCGCGAAGTGGACGGTGTCCAGCGCCTCGCCGTGCTGTCGCTGCAGGTCGGCAGACGCGCGCTCGACCGATTCGCGCGGCCCCACGCCCGCCGTCACCGCCACCCCGTCGGGGCCCTGCCAGGCGTCGGCGGTCGCCAGATCGCCGTGCACGACGATCTGCTGTGACCAGGTGTCGACGACCGCCCGGTAGCGCTCGCCGGCGCCGTCGCAGTGAATGGCGTCGGCCAGGAACACGAACGGGGCCAGGCCGTGCGCCCCCATCACGGACAGCGCCGCGCGCGCGTGCGGGGTCGCGATCGAGCGGCGCTCCAGCGCGGCCCCCGTGGCGCAGTCGATCAGCAGGCCCCCATCTGCGCAGATGAGCGGCACGCTGAGCCCCAGCGCGCGCGCCGTGGGCAGCGCGCCCGTCGTCAGCCGGCCGGTGGCGATCGTCACCGCGACGCCCCGGGACGCGGCGGCGCGGATGGCGGCCGCGTCGATCTCGGAGACCGTCTTGTCGTCGCGCAGCAGCGTCCCGTCCATGTCGACGGCCAGCAGGTAGCGAAAGGGCGTCATGGCGAAGCGGGCCGGGCCGTGGGGTCGGGCGCCCCCGGCAGCGAGGGAGCCGTGGCCGCCGCCGCAGGATCGACGGCGCCCGTGAGCGGCACCACCGGCTGCGCCTGCTCGGCGGCGCTGGCCGGTGGGGGCAGATCCTCATCGTCCTGCCGCTTGGCGGCCTTGCCCGAGCGCGTGTGCGCCACCTGGCCACGCAGCACCATCACCTGATCCGACGGCCGCAGCGGCGTGCGCGGCACGTTGTACAGCATGTCGCCGCCCAGGCGGCACCCCTCGGCCTTCAGCATGGCCAGACACTGGCCCATCGGCAGCGAGACGTGGCAACCGACCTCGGCGATGCCCAGGTCGTCCCACACCTCGGCCCCGGGGACGGCGGTGTGATAGACGGCGATGTCGCAGCCGGAGGCGCGGCGCGGATACTTGCCGGGGACCTCGCTGGCGGACTGCGCGGGCGGCGCGCCGGCGGTGTGGCAGGCCGCCGCTCCCAGCACCAGCAGCGTCGCGATCGCCGCTCTCAAAACAGGTCGCTCCATCGGGACAGCACGATACCGCGGCGCTCGATGGCCGTGCGCGCGCGCGCCGACGTCAGCGCCTCGACCTCGCTCTCGCCGCCGGCCGCGGCGGGATGCGCCAGCAGCTCGTGCGAGCCGGGCGCCAGGCGGCCGATGATCTCCAGGATGCGGACGGGGTCCAGCCGTCCCGCCTCTGAGTATCCCCAGGTGAGGGGACCATGGCGAAGGGCGCCCATGCGCCGGCGGGTCATCCAGGCCAGCCCGGCCAGCAGCGCCGTGCTGGCGCCCCGTCGCGGATCGGCGATCCAGGTCAGGCCCGGCGGCTCGACGGTGGTGCGGATGCCGGCGATGCCAAAGCGCCGCGCCAGCTTCTCGACGATCTCGCCTACGCCGGGCAGCATCCCCACGTGACCGACGGTCGACAGATGATCGACCGTCAGGCCGGCGTCGCGCGCCCGGGTCAGCTGCGCCGCCAGCTCGTGCTCGACGTCCCAGGCGGCGATGGCGCCCTTGTACCAGTCGCGCGCGAAGTCGACGACGCTGTCGCGCAGTGACCCACCCGGGGTCAACAGCGTGGGCGCCTTCGTCCCCAGCAGCGCGGGCCCGCCGGTCAGCGCCAGCGCCAGCCCCACGCCCAGCGCCGGCGCGTCGCGCAGCAGGGCGACCGCGCCGGGCAGGTCGGCGCAGTTTCCCACCAGCGAGGTGCTGGTCACGATGCCCCGCCGGTGGGCGTCCAGCGTGCGCAGGTCGCCCGCCTCGGACGCTCCGAACGACTCGGCGTTGACGACCAGACGGATCATGGGGCGTCTCGCTTACCACGCATGGGCTCGCTTGCCACACCCGCCGCGACGCGATCGCCGTCTCGTTGACCCGCCGGGGACCCTCTGCTATTGCCGTCGATTGCCGTGGCCACCACCAAGAAGAAGCTCGCCAAGGAACTGAAGCAGCCAGACCAGTTCGTCGATTTCTGGACGCACACCTGGAACCGCGCCGTCGAGGTGCTGGGGCCGCGCCGGAAGCCGCTGTTCGCCGGGCTGGGGGCCTTGCTGGGCGTGATCACCGCCGCGGCCATCTTCCAGAAGATCGACGACGACAAGAAGGTCGACGCCTCGGAGGCCTTCGCCTCGATCGAGAAGACGGCCAACGCGGACCTGGACACCGGGACGCCGTCGCCGCTGAAGGACCCGAAGGACGACGACGCGCCACACTTCAAGACGGCCGCCGAGCGTCAGGCCGCCGTGCTGAAGCAGGAAGAGGATTTCCTGGCCAAGTACCGCGGCACCGATCTGAAGGACGAGGCCCTGGTGGTGAAGGGTGGTCAGCTGATCGACGCCGGCCGCTACGACGACGCGATCGCCGCCTACGACGACGCGATCGCCGCCAAGCTGGACCCGCGGCTGCGCTTCCTGGCCGACGAAGGCAAGGGCTACGCCTACGAGGGGAAGGGCGATTTCGACAAGGCCGCCGCGGCGTTCGCGGCGCTGGACGAGGACGCGAAGCGCTTCCAGGGCTTCTACCGCGACCGGGCCATCTATCAGAAGGCGCGCATGACCGAGCGGAAGGGCGACCACGCCGGCGCCGTGAAGCTGTACAAAGAGGTCCTGGACAAGATGCCCGATTCCCTCCTGCACGACGAGATCACCGACCGGCTCGCCGTGCTCGAGGCGAAGTGATACGCCCGCGTCGTCTCCAGTCCTGGGCCGCGCTGGCGCTGCTGTGCCCCGCCATCGCGTCGTGCGCGTCGATGACGGCGCGCGAGGCCCAGCCGGTGAAGGAGCGGGCTGCGCCCGCCGGCATCGTGCACGTGCGCTGGCGGACCGAGATCCACGCCCGCAAGCTGTTTCAGCCGTCTCCCGAGGAGTGCGCATCGGGCACGCTGGCGGGCGACCGCCTGGTGATCGGCTCGCGCGAAGGCTCGGTGCTGGGGGTGCGGTTGAGCGACGGCCACCTGGACTGGGCCACCCGTGTCTCGGGCGGCGTCGACAGCGAGGCCCGCTTCGACAGCCAGCGTGGCCAGGTCTACGTGGGCGCCGACGATGGTTCCTTCTACGCGCTGGACGCCGGCAGCGGCGCCGTCCGTTTCAAGTACATGGCCAAGGGCGCCATCGAGCGGGCGGCCGAGGTGGGCGGTGACACCGTGTACTTCGCGACCGGCAGCGATCGCGTGATCGCGCTGGACGCGGGCACCGGGAAGTGGCGCTGGCAATACGAGCGCGAGACGCCTGATGGTTTCACCATCCACGGCTACTCGGCGCCGCGCCTGGACGGGGGCCGCGTCTACGCTGGCTTCGCGGATGGCTATCTGGTGGCGCTGCAGGCCACCACGGGCGAGGTGGTGTGGGCCAAGTCGCTGGCCGCGGCGTCGGACCAGTTCGTCGACGTCGACTCGACGCCCGTCATCGGGGGCGAGGCCGTCTACGCCGCGTCGTACTCGGGCGGGGTGTACGCGCTGGACGCGAAGGACGGCGCCAGCCGCTGGCGCCTGCCGGTCGAGGGCGCCGGCCCGATGAGCCTGGTCGACGGGCGGCTGTTCTTCGCGGCACCCCGCCAAGGGCTGCACGCGGTCTCCACGGCGGGACAGATCCTGTGGCGCCAGGGGCTGGCGGAGGCGGGGGACCTGACGCCGCCGCTGTCGATGGGCCACTACCTGATCTTCTCGGGCAGCAGGGGAGGGCTGTTCGTGGTGGACGCGCGCGACGGCGACCTGCTGGAGGTGTTCAACCCTGGCGACGGCATCTGCGCGAGCGCCACGCTCGATCCGTCCCGCCAGCGCCTGTACGTGCTCTCGAACGGCGGGACGCTCTACGCGCTCGATGTCGACTGAACGGCGCGCGCGGGGCAGAAGGCGGTCCCCCACCAGCGCCGCCGTGGATACTCGAAGCGGAGGCTCGGCAGGGCCGAACCTCCGCTCACCTGGTTTCGTCACGCCCTCCGCTGGCGGAGGGACGGTCTCACGTCCCGACGGGGCTGGGCGCGCCGAAGGTCTCGTCGGCCAGGCGCTCCATGCGGCGGACCAGCTCCTTGATGCGGCGAGTACCGCCGGCGTCACGGGCCCGCCAGGAGACGCCGAACCCCGCCTCGTCGCCGGGGGCCACCCAGGCGATCCGCGCCGAGACCGGCATCTCGATCTGCGCGCCGGGCGGCGTGACCTTCAGGACGACCTCGGTGCCCTCGATGGGCTCGCTGGTCTTCACGAAGGCGCCGCCGCGGCCGATGTCGCGCAGCACGCCCGGGCGATCCTCGCCCGAGCCGGGAATGTGCCAGTGCATCGGCAGGTCGATGGGCAGCCGCTGGTGGCGGCGCGCCGGAACGGTGGCGTCACCGCGCGCCAGCGCCAGCAGGTAGTCCCGGCCCAGCTTCTCGGACGCGAGAAACTCGATGCCGAGCCCGGCCTTGGTCTTGGTGCTGTGCTTGCCCGGCCGGCGCCAGGCAACGGAGCCACGAAGAAGAACCGGATCAGCCCGAGGGCCAATCCGGACGGAAACAACCACCTGCTCCCCGAGGGGGAGCGCCATACGCGTCGGAATGAACAACCCGCCGCCCGCTAGATCGCTCAGGTAGCGATCGAAGAATTCAGCTTCTGTTCTGCAGAGTGTTTTTAGGATCGTCATGATGTAGGACTTCCGCCGTCATTGTAGTCGAATAAACGTAAATGAACGTATCAGACTTCGATTTTTTTCTGCCGCCTGAACGCATCGCGGCCTACCCCGCGGCGCAGCGCGACGCGTCCACCCTGCTGGTCATGAATCGCTGGAAGGATGCGCCTGTAACGATCAGTAATTTCAGCGCAATCGGACGCTTCCTTCCGCCGGGCTCGCTGCTGGTGCTGAATGATACGCGTGTTTTTCCGGCGCGGCTGCGGGGGGCGAAGGTCACCGGCGCGCAGGTCGAGCTGCTGCTGACCGGGAAGGTGACCGCCGAATCGCCCGGCGTGGAGGAGTGGGAGGCGCTGGCCCGGGGGCTGGGGCGGTCACGCAGCGGCGTCGAGATCGCCTTCCCCGGGGGGCTGCGCGCCATCATCACGGCCCGCGGGGAGCGAGGCGCCGTCCGCGCGCGGCTGTCGGCGCCCGCCGATCAGACGGTGGCCGCGATGATCGAGCGGATCGGCGAGGTGCCGCTGCCGCCCTACATCGTGGCGGCGCGTGCCGGCTGCGCCGTCGGGGACGCCGGGCCGGCCGGCGATGCCGGGCCGGCGGGCGATGTCAGGACGGCGGGCGATACCAAGTCCGGCGCGGCGGACGGCGACGGCAAGACCGCCTTGCCGCCGGTCGATGATCGCGAGCGGTATCAGACGGTGTATGCCCGCTCGTCCGGCGCCGTGGCCGCGCCCACCGCCGGGTTGCACTTCACCGAAGGCCTGCTGCAGGCGCTGGGCGACGCCGGGCACGAGGTGGCGCGACTGACCTTGCACGTGGGGCCGGGCACGTTCCGCCCCGTCACGGTCGAGGACACGTCGCACCACGTGATGGACAGCGAGTGGTACACGGTCCCGGTGGAGACCGCCGAGGCGATCGCGCGGGCCCGGGCGGCGGGGCGGGCCGTCGTGGCGGTCGGGACGACGGTGGTGCGGACGCTGGAGGCGGCCGCCCGCGCCGGCGGGGGCACGGTTCGGGCGGGCGAGGGCCGCACCAACCTGTTCCTGGAGCCCGGCGCCGTCTTCCACGTCGTCACCGACCTGATCACCAACTTCCACCTGCCGCGCTCGACGCTGCTGATGCTGGTGGCGGCGTTCGCGGGCCGCGAGCGCGTGCTGGCCGCCTACGGCGAGGCCATCCGGGCCGGGCTGCGCTTCTACAGCTACGGGGACGCCATGTTCATCCGGGGGACAGAGTGACCGCGACGGGCGACGTGACAGGGCCGCCGTTCACCCTGACCGCGACGGACGGGGCGGCCCGCGCCGGCGTCTTGCAGACCGCGCACGGGCCCGTGGCCACGCCCGTGTTCATGCCGGTCGGCACGCAGGCCACGGTGAAGGCCCTGTCCAGCAACGACGTCGCCGCGCTGGGCGCGGAGATCATCCTGGGCAACACCTATCACCTGGCGCTGCGGCCGGGCGCCGACGCGGTGGCGCGGCGAGGCGGCCTGCATCGGTTCATGGCCTGGCCCCGGGCCATCCTGACCGACTCGGGCGGCTTTCAGGTCTTCAGCCTGCGCGAGCGCCGCTCGGTGGACGAGGATGGGGTGACCTTCCGCTCGCACATCGACGGGGCGCTGGAGCGCCTGACGCCCGAGCGGGCCATGGAGATCCAGGCCAAGCTGGGCAGCGACATCGCGATGGCCTTCGACGAGTGCCCGCCCGCGGACGCGCCGCTCGCCGAGCTGGACGCCGCCATGGAGCGCACCACGCGCTGGGCGCGCCGCTGCCTGGCGGTGCCGGCCGCCGAGGGGCAGCTGCGGTTCGGCATCGTGCAGGGGGGGACCGACCTGCAGCGGCGGCGCGCCCACCTGGCCGAGATCGCGGCGCTGCCGTTCGATGGCTACGCCCTGGGCGGATTCAGCGTGGGAGAGGCGCCGGCCATCATGCACGCGCTGGTTACCGAGCTGGCGCCCCGGATGCCGGCGGCGTCGCCGCGCTACCTGATGGGGGTGGGCACGCCGGCCGATCTGATGGCCGGCATCGCGGCCGGCATCGACATGTTCGACTGCGTGATGCCCACCCGGAACGCCCGCAACGGGCAGCTGTTCGTGAAGGGCGGGCGCCTGAACATCGCGAACGCGCGCCACCGCGAGGACGACCGGCCCGTGGAGGAGGGCTGTCCCTGCGAGTGCTGCGCCTCCTACAGCCGCGCGTACCTGGCGCATCTCTTTCGGGCCAAGGAGCTGCTGTACTACCGGCTGGCGTCCGTGCACAACCTGCGTCACTACCTGGACCTGGTGCGGGGCGCCCGCGCCGCCATCATCGAGGGGCGCTTCGCCGCCTATCGCGCCTCGGTCGAGCCCGTGCCGGCGGCCGCATCGGTCGACCGCGACGCGTGATAACTTCGCGGCCTGGCACGTGGTCCGTCACTCGATCGCACAGTCTCGTCCGGGCGCGGTGGCCGCGGGGACGGACCGCCCCTCCCGGCGGTCGGGACGCGGTGTCGCCACCTTTTGCTGCCTGAGCGCCGTGCTGCTGGCGCTGGCGGCGCCGCTGTCGGCGCGCGCTGAAGAGGGGGGCGCCGAGCCCGCGCCCGACGGTCGGTCCGTGGCGGCGCCGATGGCCGGCGCCCTGACGCTGTTCGTGCCGCTGCTGATCGGTGGGGCGCTGATCGCCCACGACGACGACCGCGCCCTCCAGCGGGACGCCGTCCGGGTGATGGTGGCCGGCTTCGCGGCCGCGCCGATCGTGTCGCACGCCATCGCGGGCCGCTGGCGCCGCGCGCTGGTGTTCGGGCTGGCGTCCGTGGCCACGTCGGCGGCGACGCTGGTGGCCATGTCCGAGCGCGACCCGTTCGATCCGACGATCGGCAACCGCAAGCGACTGGCCTTCGGCTTCCTGTTCACGGCGTCGTTCGTCGCGGGGGCGGGGGGCGTGGTGGACAGCTTCGTGGTGGGCCCGGCCCCCAGGGCGGACTGAGCGGGTCGATGCGAAACGGGGGAGCCCGCGGGCGACTGATCGCGCTGATGCTGGTCGCGGTCGGCGTGGCGCTTTCGGCCGTCAGCGGCTGCGTGGTCGTGCCGCAGAATCGCCGCAAGCGCCTGGCGGATCCCATGATGCGCTTCGACGACGACGGGCTGGAGGCGCACCGGCGGCAGAAGTTCTACACGACGCGCGAGGCGGCCGCGGGAGGCGACGGCATGCCGGCCGGCGGGGGGTGCGGATGCCAGTGATGCCGCTGCTGACCGTGCTGGCCATGCTGGCGCCGCCGTACCAGATCGACTCGGTTCGCTTCCGCTTCACGCAGTACGACCAGCGCGGCGTGGGCTACCAGTCGGCGGCCGGCCCCGTCGGGCAGCCGGGCTCGGAGTGGGAGACCGTCCAGCAGCCGCAGGCCGAGGTGGTGGCGCACGTCGGTGAGCGGCTGACCGAGCGCCTGTGGGTCCCCATCGACGTGATCACCGCCGCGTCGCCCGACCACTCGGTCTATGGGCTGCCCGTCGGCACGGCGCCGCCCGACGCCGTGACCACGGCGTCCCGGGTCAACACGGCCGGGACGTTCGATACGCTGACGACGTACCGCTGGGATCGCGCCACCGAGCTGTCGTTCCGCGCCGCCTTTCATCTGGAGGAGCCGTTCGAGTCGTGGAGCTACGGCCTGGGGGCCACCCGGTCGTTCGCGGAGGACAACACGGTGGTGGGGGTCAGCGTCAATCAAGTCGTCGACTGGTTCGACCACTTCAACCTGGACGGCACGCGCAACGGCCGGGTCAATCGCTCGACGACGAACGTGAATGCCACGCTGACCCAGGTGCTGTCGCCCTACACGATCGCGGTGCTGTCCTACGGCGGGACGCTGCAGGTGGGGACGCTGGGCAACACCTGGTCCAGCGTGCTGCTGTCCGACGGGTCGCGCGGCGAGGAGCGCCTGCCCCGTGAGCGGCTGCGGAACGCGCTGTCCCTGCGGGTGGCGGAGTGGCTGCCCTGGAACGCCGCCCTGAAGCTGTACTACCGCGCCTACCTGGACGACTGGAGCGCCTTCGCGCACACGATGGAGGCGAACCTGATCCAGCGGCTGTTCCGGGGGCTGCACGTGCGGGCGGAGTACCGCGTCCACTGGCAGACCGCGGTCCGCTTTTATACCGAGGCCGGGGATCCGCTGGCGCCCGGGTACCGGACCGCCGACAGCGATCTGGCTCACTTCGTGGCGCAGACGATCGGCGGCGCGATATCGTGGGACCTCGAGCTGGGGGGCCGCGTCCGTGACGTTCACGTCGACCTGGGTTACGAACGCTACTTCCGCTCCAACAACTTGACGGTGGACATCGCGACATGCGGCTTCGGTCTGATGTTTTGAGACGCCCGAGACGGCTTGCCCTGCGCTGGGCGGGGATCGTGCTGGTGATGGCGCTGGGTGTGTCCGCGTGCGCGGGCAGGTCCACGCCGCCCCGCGGTCCGGCGGCACCGGCGACGCCGACCGACTTCCGGGCGGTCAGCGTGCGGGGGCTGTCGGGGGAGGCGGCGCCGCTGTCGGCCCTGCTGAAGCGCCGCCCCACGCTGGTCAGCTTCTGGGCCCCCTGGTGCGAGCCCTGCGTGCGCGAGCAGCCCGAGCTGGAGCGCCTGGCCCGCGCCGCCGCGGCCTGTGGCGGCGCGGTGGTGGGCGTCGCGGTCGGCGAGGCGCCGGACGGGATCGCCGCCTTCGCGCTGCAGAAGGGCCTGACGTTCCCCCAGTTCACCGACGAGAACTTCGCGCTGGCCGACGCCATCGGCCAGCGGCGCATCCCCGCGACGATGGTCTTCGACGACAATCAGCAGGTCGTCTTCACCGGCGAGGCGCTGGACGCCAAGGCGACCGCGGCCCTGCAGGCCCTGCTGGCGTCGCGTCCCGGCGCTCCGCCCTGCCGGATGCAGTAGCGTCCGCCGGCGGCTCGGCGACCGGTCAGCTGTTCTTCAGGCGCTGCTTCCACTCGGGAAGGCGCTGTTCGGGGCGGGCAGGGGGGACCGGCGGTTCGACCGGCGGAGCGGCCTTCGGCTTGGCGACGGGCCGCGCCGGCACGGGGGACGCCGGCGCCGTCGCGTCACGCGGTGCCGGCGGTGGGGGGGCCTCGACGGCGGGCTCCTCGACGGGCGCGACCGCCGCGCCGCCCGCGGCGAAGGTCAGGCGCTCGCGCCGCACGCAGCCGCCGGACCGACAGTCGAACCCGGGCGGGCAGTCGACGTCGTCCCGGCAGGTGCCGGGCGCTCGCTTGCTGCACCCGGGCGCGCCCAGCGCGAGCATCGCGAGCACTGCCACCGCCGCGTGCCGGGCCACCGCCGTCATCCGCCGATGCAGACCAGCACGCCTTCGCCGCCTTCCTGGCGGGCCTGGCGCGAGCACAGGTAGCCCGGCCCGAAGCCATTGCAGTCATTCGCCACGTGGCAGGGGACCATGCACACTCCCGCGCCCGAGACGGAGACACAGGCCGAGCCGCCAGGGCAATCGTGGGCGGTGGTGCAGGTCTGCGAGCAGTAGCCCTCGGGGAACGGCGCCCCGGTCAGACAGCGCTTGGCGCAGTCGTTGTCGGCGGTGCAGCGCGCCCCCACGGCGTGCCCGCTGGGGCCGACGTCAGCCGACCCGCACGCCGCGCAGACCAGGAGGAGGGCGAGCCCGAGCCACCGCATCCCCCGATCTTAAACGCGCTCAGCGAATTCCGCGAAAGCAGCTCTCCACGAGGACGTGGCAGTAGGTGTAGACGAGGCCCACGAACAGGCCCAGGCCGATCACCCGCCCGCTCAACCCCGCCAGGTCCCGCTTCTTCATCTGCTTCAAGACCGACACGATCGCGCTCATGTTGACGCCCCCCTTGTCGTGGCGGACCCCGTCCCCCCGGACCGGGTCTGCTCACGGAAGCCATGCTAGTGACGTTGTGTAAAGGGCGTGTTTCCAGTCCGCCCTTTGCTTGTTAATTCCGTTGACAATTCGCGCCGCGCGGCAGCGTGATACGGTGAGGGGGCCCTGACCAACTGATGAGGCTGCGAACCGAGCTGTCCCTGGTGCTTTCGTCGCTGCTGATCGGCTCGATCGGCATCGCAGGGGCGACGACCATCTACCAGACGAATCGCACCCTCCGTCAGGAGCTGTCCACCGAGTACCAGCTGTTCGCCGAGAACCGCGCCTTCGCCTTGCGCGACAACCTGCAGATCCTCGAGGACGAGCTGGCCCGGCTGGCCCTGCTGCCCCCCATTGGCGCGGGCCGCGGCTCGCTGAAGGCGGCCTCGCAGGTGCTGGCGGGCGCGCACCAGAACTCGGTCCTTTACAACACGGCGGTCATGTTGCTGTCGGCGGACGGCCAGTGCGTCGAGGCCGAGCCCGAGATCCCCGAGTTCGAGGGGCAGCGCTTCGGCGATCGGCCGTGGTTCGTGGCCGCCGCGCACGGCGCGAAGGGCCCCTTGCTGCGCGCCAGCGACGAGCCGAACCTGGGCCGCACCATCAAGCTGATCCAGCCGATCTTGCGCCGGGGCGCCTTCGCGGGCGCGCTGGTGGGGATCATCGCGCTGGGCGACGCGAACATCATCACGCCGGTGCTGCGCGACCACCTGCCGCCCGGGACGGACGGCGTGCTGATCGACGCGCAGGGCGCGGTCGTCTATCCGTCGGAGCGCATCGCCGCGGCGGCGGGCACGGACTGGGGGCGGGCCATCGAGCAGGCGCGTCACCAGTCGCCGGGCACGCTGTTCGGCCGGGTGGGCGGGCAAGAGGCCCTGTTCGCCTGGGCGCCCGTGCAGGCCGGCAGCGGTTACTCGATCGTGTTCGCCTGGCCCTGGCGCATCCTGAACGTGAACCTGCAGCGGCAGCTGGCGGCGCTGTTCGGCGTGCTGGTGTTCGGGTTCGTGGTGGCGTCCGTCGCGGGCCTGGCGCTGTCGACCTATCTGACCCGCCCGCTGGTGGCGCTGGCGGCCAGCGCGTCGCGCATCGCGCGCGGCGAGCCGCTGCCCCAGGTGGCGCTGCCCAAGCCCTCCCGCGCGGCCGAGGTGGGGGCGCTGATCGCGGCGTTCGAGAAGATGGAGACCGCGATCGAGCGGCGCGACCAGGAGCTGCGCGAGGGGGCGGCCTCGCTGGAGCGGCGGGTGCAGGAGCGTACGCAGGAGCTGGTCGAGACGCAGAAGGCGCTGGTCGACGCCGAGCGCTTCGCGGCCATGGGCAAGACCTCGGCCGCCATCGCCCACGAGATCAAGAACGCGCTGAACGGGCTGGGCATGGCGGTCGAGCTGATCCTGCAGGACCCCGCGAACATGCCCCGCGTGGCCCGGCTACAGGCGCAGGTGGTGGGCGAGATCGCCCGCCTGCGGGATGTCATCGATTCGCTGCTGTCGTTCTCGCGCTCGCCGCGGCTGGATCGCCGGCCCGCCGATCTGGTGCCCATCATCCAGCGCGCCGTGGGCACGCTGGCCGACGTGCTGGGCGATCGGGGCGCCCAGGTCGTGGTGGAGGCGCCGCCCGACTTGCCGCTGGATTGCGACGTCCATAAGGTGGAAGGCGTCCTGGTGAACCTGATCAAGAACGCGGCGGAGGCCGGCAAGACGGTGCGGGTGCGGGCGACCGCCACCGAGCTGGAGGCCGTGATCGAGGTCGCGGACGACGGCCCAGGGCTGTCGTCCGAGGCGCGCCAGCACCTGTTCGAGCCGTTCTTCACCACCAAGCCCAACGGGACGGGCCTGGGGCTGCCCACCTCCTTGCGCTACGTGGAGGCGCACGGCGGGACGCTGGAGGCGTTGCCGCTCGGCTCCGGCGGCGCGCTGTTCCGGATGCGGCTGCCCCGGCGCGCCCCCCGCGAGGCGCGCGCATGAAGCCGACCGTGCTGGTCGTCGACGACGAGAAGACCTTCCGCATCGTCGTCGAGGAGGCGCTGACGCCCGAGGGCGTGCAGGTGCTGACGGCGGCCAGCGGGCGGGCCGGCCTGGAGGCGTGGCAGCGCGAATCACCCGATCTGGTGATCCTGGACCGCAACCTGCCCGACATGGACGGCATGCAGGTGCTGGAGCGGATGACGCGAGAGGGGCGCGAGCGCGGGGCGGAGCCGCTGGTGGTGATGGCCACCGCGTACGCCGACGTCGCCAGCGCGGTGGCGGCGCTGAAGGCGGGCGCGTTCGACTACCTGGCCAAGCCCCTGCAGCTGCCCGAGCTGGTCGCCACCGTGCGCAAGGCGCTGGAGACGTCGCGCCTGCGCGCGCAGGTGAGGGCGCTGGCCGATCGCGCGTCCGCGGCGGTGGGGCAGTTCGTGCCGGGGGACTCGGCGGTGATGCGGCAGGTGCTGGACATGGTCGAGAAGGTGGCGCAGGCCCGCGACACCACCGTCCTCATCCAGGGAGAGTCCGGCACCGGCAAGGAGCTGATCGCCGAGCTGATCCATCGCAAGACGCCGGGGCGCAGCGAGCAGTCCTTCGTGGCGTTCAACTGCGCGTCGGTGCCGGAGGGCCTGGTGGAGAGCGAGCTGTTCGGTCACGACCGGGGCGCGTTCACCGACGCGCGCGCCTTGAAACACGGACGCTTCGAGGAGGCCGACGGCGGCACGCTGTTCCTCGACGAGGTGGCCGAGCTGCAACCGGGCACCCAGGCGAAGCTGCTGCGGGTGCTGGAGGAGACGACGTTCCGGCGCCTGGGCGGCACGCGCGACCTGAACGTCAGCGTGCGGCTGATCGCCGCCACGAACAAGGACCTGGCGGCCGAGGTGGCTCGCGGCGTGTTCCGCCTGGATCTCTATCACCGCCTGGACGTGTTCCAGCTGCGCCTGCCCGCCTTGCGCGACCGCCGCGAGGACGTCGTGCCGCTGGCGCGCCACTTCCTGGGCATCATGACGCTGCGCATGGGCAGGGGCGCGCTGCGCTTCACGCCGGCGGCGGAGGCGATCCTGCGGGCCTACGACTATCCGGGCAACGCCCGCGAGCTGCGCAACATCGTGGAGCGGGCCGTGATCCTGTCGGCCGGCGACGTCGTCGACAGCGACGCGATCATGCTCACCACGCAGAGCCGGCCCCGCGAGGCCTCCGCGTTCTTCTCCATCGAGCGCGGCGCGAACGGCGCGCCCCCTTCGCTGGCGGAGCTGGAGAAGGCCTACATCGCCAAGCTGCTCGAGTTCGCGGGGGGCAACCGCACGCAGGTGGCGCGTATCCTGGGGGTGTCGTACCCCACCATCGCCAAGAAGATCCTCGACTACGGTCTATGAGGGCGGCGGCGCGGGAAGGCCGCGCGCCATCGGTTCAGTAAAACGTACCCGAGCCCCAGTTCGTGTGATCGATCGACGGGGCGGGCGCAAGGCGCGAGCCTTTCCTGAGGAACATCAGGTCGACTTGCCAGAGGACGCCGTCGCGCCTTCTCCCCTGACCGCAGATATCGAACGTCCGGAAGCCGGCCCGGTCCATGAAGGCGATGAAGTCCTCGAAGGGTGGGGCGCCGGCGTTCACTTGTAACAGGGAGACCTCCATCAGCACGACCTCGGCCTGTCCGAGCGCCACTGGGGCTCCCTTCAGCACTTCCAGTTCGTAGCCCTGAACGTCCAGCTTCAGGAAGTCGACGGGTGGCGCTCCCCGGTCCTCCAGCACGCTGTCCAGTCGCCGGGTGGTCATCGTGCGCTGTTCCCGTGGCTTCTCGCTCGACTCGGGGAACACCGAGCTGCCGGTCTCCATCTCGTGGAAGGGGACATCCAGTCCGTCCTCGGGACCCAGCAGCGCCGCGACCACCCCGATGTCACCGCCCAGCGAGCTCGCGACGGACTGCAGTTGCCCCACCTTGCCGGGCTGTGCCTCCACCATGAGGATGCGCGTCCCGGGGAACGCCTTCCGACACAGCTTGGTCCAATCGCCCTCGAAGGCGCCGACGTCGACCGTGAAACGCGGCTGAAACCCCAGCCGGCCGATGTTTCGAAGGGACAGCGCCATGTCGGGATAGTGCAGGTCGTCGGTGCCGAAGAAGACACCGGTCCGGCCGATGGTCCGGCGAACCCGCAGCGGCATGGCTGCCTTCACCCTGGTCGCGAGATCCTTCACCGTAGCCCGAAGGCGAGACGAGGTCATGATTTGCGCGACGATACCATCGCCGACGTTCCAGCAGTGCAGGCGGCCGAGGACCCGTCCGGCGCGACGGTGGAGAGCGCGGCCCCGCGCGGCGGTCCCGGCGACCGTCAGCAGAACGCGGTGACCAGCTCGCCCAGGGTGGCGCGGGGGTTCTCGACGCGGCGGCGTTGCTCGGGCGTCAGGGCGTTCATGGCGCTGTCGATCGCGGTCGACACGTGGGTGCGCAGCGGCCAGAACCGCGAGGCCCGATGGCCTGGGTTCGCCAGCAGGCACAGCGCGCCGGGGGTGGCGTAGCCCAGCGTGATCAGCAAGCGGCCGGCGGGGCCGTCGGTCCAGACCAGCGACGGAACGGCGTCGCGCCAGCGCAGCCGGCTGCGCGCGATCTCCAGCCAGAAGGCGCGGACGGCGGCGTTGGGGGCCGGCGCATCCACGGTCACCACCACGCCGCTGCGACCGCCGGGGCCCGTCTTCTGGGCCTGATCGCAGGCCGAGGTGAACGTGCGCAGCGCGTAGCCGAGGCCCGCCGGGGAGCCGACGGCGTCCAGCAACGCCTGCGCGGACTCGTCGGCCATCGGCGCCTCGGCGCGCGGTCCCTCGGCGCCGCGTCCGGCGGCCAGCGCCTGGACGCGCGCCACCAGATCGGGGCCCGCCAGCTCGCCCCCCATGAAGGCCAGCATGCCCGCGTCCCCCACGAACGGCGCGTACGCCGACGTGACGCCCGGGAAGCTGTCCACCAGGTCGCGCACGGCCAGGGAGCGGAACACCACCAGCGGGAACGAGCGAGAGGCGGCGTCCGCGCTGGGCGCGAAGCCGCCCACGAACGCCAGCGGAAGCTTCGCGGTCGCCAGCAGGAAGCTGGTGGGCGTCTCGGGGACCTGCGTCCCTTCGCTGCGCAGCGCCTCCACCGCCTCCTGGAACCAGTGGTCGAGTCCGGCTTGCGAGAACTCCCCGGCGTTGGCGCGCAGGAAGTCGGGTTGCGCCCGGACCTTGCCGTACAGGCCGACCAATCCGCCCGCCTGCTCGCCGTTGCCGCTACTGCCGAACATGCCGCTTGCCTCCCGCTGCCGTCATTTCCCGCAGCCGCCCGCGCCCGCCACGATGCTGCGGGGGATCTCCAGGCCGCGGAACGCCCGCAACAACCCCGCCGGCTTGATGTCGGCCCGGATCACGCCGTCGCTGGCGATGGGGGGCATCCAGGTGCCGGCCAGGTAGTCGTCACCCTCGCTCGCGGGCGTCAGCTTCCCGCTCTCCAGCAGGCGGAACAGCGCCCACTCCCCGTCGGGGAAGCCGATGTCTCCCTCGCCGGACTTTTGATAGAAGTGAAACAGCGCGCCGCGGCCGGGCCAGGTCAGGTCCTCCCAGCGCTCCTTGGTGTTGAAGTAGGTCACCTTCTTGCCGCCCATCTCGAACACGATCTTCGTGTAGGGCGCCGATGACCGCAGGCGGATGGAGACGTTCACGCCCAGCTTGCCCGGATCCTTCGCGTAGAGGACGTCGGTCAGCTCCTGCGCGTGCTTCAGGAAGACGGGCAGGGCGGGCTTGTAGGTGACGCTGGTCTGATCCTTGGGGTGGAAGACCGTGGTCCCGGCAGGGTGCTCGAAGTCGTTCTGCAGCGTGTCCGCGTAGTACTGCCACAGCGTGCCCGACTTGGGCTGGAAGAACTTCTCCACGTCGCTGACGCGGGCGTCGCGCTGGTTCTTGGCGCTGGTGAACGGGTACTTGCCCGCCAGCAGCTGGTCATAGACCACCACGATGCTGTCGCACCACTTGCGGTTCGCCGAGTCGCCGGTGGCGCCGCTGACCGCCACCTCCGAGCCGCGCAGCGGCGGCATGAGCAGCTTCTCGAGCAGGCCCGCCTCCCAGCCGTTGTCATTGTAGCGGCCGATCAGATCGGACAGCCGCACCCGCTGGGTCTTCACCGCGGCGCGGAAGGCGTTCGGCTCGGGGGCGCCCTGTTCGCCCACCACGCCGGACAGCTCGCCCAGGATGCGGTTGTACTCCTCCAGGCCGGTCGGCTTCTTCAGCCCGAAGTTCAGGAACGACTCGAACTCGCAGCCCACGTCCTCGGGCCGGTTGGGATCCTCGGGGCACTTGTTGCCGCGGCCGCCGTCGTCGTCGTCGCGGCCGTGGTGGGCCAGCCGCTGTGCCGCCGCCGGGGGGATCTTCTTGGCGACGGCGCCCTTGATGGCGCCCAGCGCGTCGTCGGCCAGCGACTCGTCCTTGAAGATCAGATCCTTGCTGGCGTTGCGCCAGATGGACTCGAGGGGCTTGTCCATCATGAACGCCTTCAGCAGGCGGCGCACGTCGTCGATGTTGTTCGGTTCCTTGACCGACAGGCCCAGCAGGAAGGTCTTCCAGACGTCGATGTAGCGGCGGAAGTAGGCCAGCCGCAGCGCGCCCGGATCGACGCCGTTCGCCTTGCGCGACGCGCCCAGCACCCACGAGTTCTCGTCGTGCTCGCGCGCGGCGGCCAGGCGCTCGATGCGGGCCTTGGCCACGTCCCAGCCAGCCGGCGTGAACGCGCCCGGCACCGAGGGCTGGCTCTTCTTGTCGCCGGACGTCTGGAACACCGTGATGGCGCCCGAGGCGATGTCGATCAACCGCACGTCGCGCGGCATGTTCGGATCGCGCATCAGATCGACCAGCGGGTCACCCTCGTTCGTCCCCAGCAGCGCCGTGCGCACGCGCGACACCACGTTCGCCTTCCGCTCGATCAGCTCGCTGCTGGCGTCGATGCCCAGCAGGTAGAAGTCGACGCTGCTCTCCAGGGTGTGGCGGGCGTGGCTGGAGGCGGCGTCCCCGGCCATGGCGGCCCAGCGGTCGCCCGCCTTCTGCACCGCCACGGGCACCCACTTGTCGCGCCAGTTGTCGCCCTCGGGCGCCGGCTCGTCGGCGGCCTTGGCCTGCGTCAGCAGCAGGTGCAGCACCAGGCCGGCGGTGGCGCCGTTGGCGTCGATGTCCCCCTGGCCGCGCCCGAACGCCATCAGCCGGTCGGCGTCGAAGTCCAGCAGCGGCCGGATCACCAGCCGTTCCACGGCGGAGTGAAGCGGCACCATCAGGCGGTCGCCCGGGTACAGCGCCGCGAACTGCAGCGCCACGTCCGGACCCTTCGCCGCCACGTCGGCCAGCCGGGCCGCGGTCGGCTCGGCCTGCTCGAACACGCGCGCCGAGAACGGGCCGCCCGAGCTGTGCTCCTCGCGGGCGTGGACCAGGCGGTCGACGAACAGCTCGCACTCGCCGATGAAGCGCTTGTTGGCGAGGAACGACGACACCGGCAGGAACAGCAGGGCCGCCGCCACGACCGTGGCCCCGGCCGCGATGCCGACGCGGACCACCCGCTCGCGCTTCAGCACGCCCGCGCTGCGCACGGCGACGTCGCGATCCGGGAAGACGACCTTCTGGAAGACGTCGCGCACGAAGTAGCTCTTCGGCTTCGTGGGCGGCGCCACGGCCATTCGCGGGCGAACGCCCAGCGCGCTGGCCATCTTCTCCATGATGCGGTCGACGGGGCGGCCTTCCTGCGTGCCGCTGCTGAAGTACAGGCCCCGCATGATGGGACCGTCCTGGTAGCGATTCGTCTCGAACAGGTTCGCCACCAGGTCGATCAGGCCCTGGCGCAAAGTATCGAACTGCTGGGGGAAGGCGTAGATCGAGTCCCGCGCCTCCACGCGCCGCTCCTCGCCCATGCGCACCACCGCGTTGCGCTCCAGGACGTCGGTCAGCTGATCGAAGTGCTCGGCGAACACCTCGATGGGGTCGGCGTTGTCGTTGATGAGGGGCAGCGTGAAGCCCCAGATCTGGCCGCGCTCGCGATCCTTCAGGTCGCCGAACGTCTCGACGAAGCCCGAGATCAGATCGCACTTCGTGATCATGACGTAGACCGGGACCACCACCTCCAGGCGGCCGATGACCTCGTCGATGCGCTCGCGCAGCGTGCGCGCCAGCTCGCCGATCTCGTCCTCGGACTTCTGCAGGTCGGACACCGGGATGGCCAGCAGGATGCCGTTGATGGGCTTCTTGGGCCGCGTCGTCTTCAGCAGGTCGAGGAAGGCCAGCCACTCCTCGCGGTCGTCCTCCTCGGTGCTCCAGCGGCCGGCCGTGTCGAGGAGGATGGCGTCGTTCGTCATCCACCAGTCGCAGTTGCGCGTGCCGCCCACGCCGCGCACCTTGCCGGTCTTGCCGTAGGGCAGCTTCAGGCCCGAGCTGCGGATGGCGGTGGTCTTGCCCGACGCCGACGGCCCGATCATCACGTACCAGGGCAGCAGGCCCAGCGCGTCCCGCCCGCTGCGCCCCAGCTTCGAGCTCTTCAGGGCCGAGACCGCCTTCTGGAACTCGGCCTGCATGGCCTCGATCTCGGCCTGCAGATCGGGGCGCATGCCCTCGCCGCCGCCGGCCGCGTCCTTAAGCCCCTTCTCGATCGCCGAGGCGGCCTTCTGCGAGGCCAGCATCTTGATCAGCACGTACGCGGCCAACCCCAGCACGATCACCGCCGTGACCACGATGGCGGGCCACAGGGGCAGCACGTTCCGGAAGACCAGGACGGCCGCCCAGCTGAGGGCGATGAAGATCCCGCCGAAGATGTACTTCAACACGTCGTCACCTCACCCCTCACTTGTCGAGCTGCTCGACCCGGTCCTGCAGCTGCCCGACCTGATGATCGATCGAGACGCGCAGGCTGATGAAAACGGCGATGGCCACCGCGAACACGCCCAGGGCCACCCACAGGAAAGGGTTGCGCTGGCTCGAGCGGACCAGCGGCTCGTCCGGGGCCTCGCCCGCGGGGGAGAGGCTGTCCGGGACCTCGATGTGGCGGTTCACCTCGGGGCGCAGCGAGTCGACGATGCGCAGCAGCTCGATCTCGCCCCCGCGCATGGCGTACTTGCCCTGAAACCCCAGCAGCAGGCACTGGTAGTAGACGCGCAGCACGTCCAGGCGCCGCGTGTCCCGCCGGATCTCCTCCAGGCGGTTGAAGAAGCCGTCGCCGGCCAGGTTCTCCTGGAAGAAGTGCAGCTGCAGCGGGCGCGACATCCAGTAGCCGCGCATCGGCTCGGGCTTGCCCATCGCGATCTCGTCGCACAGGGCCACGATGGCGTAGGCCATGTCGTCGGCGTCCCGCTGCGAGATGCCGATGTCCCGCGCCTTCTCGCGCATGGCGTCCACGAACCCGATCAGCCGGTTGTGGATCATGTCGGGCGAGCCGATGGGCGCCTCCAGCTCGCGCAGCTGGGTCAGCGCGTTGAAGCACTCGGCCGTCGCCTGGTTGACGGTGTCCATGGCCTAGCTGCTCGCCCGCGGGATGGCCAGCAGCTCCAGCTTCACCCGCTCGGGATCGAAGGGCGGGGGCAGGTAGATCGATACCAGCCGGTCCTGCACGATGTGCTTCCAGTAGTCGTTCTGCAAGTTCAGCATGAAGTAGGTGATGCCGCCCTTGACCGGGATCTCGGCGGGGGGCCGGTGCGTCACCTGGATGGGGACGCCCGGTGTCGACGCCGAGCGGATGACCATGGGCAGCTCCTGGCGCGAGGCGATCTTGCACAGCCCGGGCAGGCGCTGGGCCAGTTGGGCCTCGGGGATCTCCGAGCGGACGGTCAGCACGTAGATGGGCGCCGTCAGCAGGCGATCGTCGTCCAGCTTGCCCAGGTGCACGCCGTCGATGATGTCCATGGGCACCGTCATGTAGGCCTCGCGCACGGTCGTCTGCAGCAGCTGTTTGACCCGCGCGAACAGCTCCTCGAACGTGGCGCGCAGATCCGTGTACTGGTAGAGCGGCAGCTTCGAGGGATCGACCTCCGTCGAGAAGGTGGCCAGCTGTCCGGCCACCTGGACCAGCAACAGGTAAAGCTGGTGCGGCGTGATCTCTCCGTTCGACGTGGCGTACGTCAGCACGGGGATGGCGGCGTTGACGGTCGACAGCTGCAGGAAGCGGGTGATGTCGCCCGAATTGAACTCGATGCTGGCGCCGTCGCGCATGCGGCGGTCGCCCGCCAGCTGGCGCTGCTTCGTCATCATCAGCGACAGCACCTGGCGCACGCCCGCCATCAGGAAGGGCGCGCTGTCGATGCGCATGGTGGGGGGGATGTACGTCTCGTTGATCAGCAGCGCGCCGCGCCCGTCCCGCACGATCTCGGCGATCTTGACGGCGTCGAAGTCCTCGCGCGATTCGTCGCCGAACAGCACCACCGTGTTGCGGTGGGCGAACGCCAGCTGCAGGTCGGCGGCCGTGCCGGTGATGTCCGCCGTGCCGCGGCTGATGGCGCGGTAGCGGGCCCGCGCGGCCGCCGTGCTGGCGTTGCGCTGGCCGCCGGTGGCGGCGCCTTGCTCGGGCATCACACTGGGCACGCCGTCGCGTTCCTTGGGCAGGGCCAGGTAGACGTCGCACGCGGGCTGCGTGGGCGGGAAGTGCGCGGCGACGGGGCGGGCGGGCGGACACTCGGGATCGCCCGCCTCGATGCCGACGTACGTGCCGTCGGGCAGCACGCCCACGAAGCGGGTCACGCGCAGCTGGTCCGCGCCCAGCGCGCCCGCGTCGATCTCGGCGGAGACGACGCCCCAGCGGTAGGGAGCCAGCGCGGCGACGCGCTCGTCCAGCAGGCGCTCGTGATACAGGTCCTGCTGCTGCATGTGCTGGGGGGAGACCAGCATCCCCTCGGACCAAACGACTCTCTGTGGCGGTTTCATCGCGTCCTCGTCAGCGGAGCTCGATGCGGTTCTCGTCGAGGAACAGCCGCACCGTACCGTCGTTTGCTGCTTGGGTGCCCGTGGCGGGCGGGGGAGTGTGGCAATAGTCGGGATCGGGTGAATTCAGGCGCCTGGTGACCTTCCAGGTGGTCCCGGTCGGCTGGCGGAACAGCGCCACCGCCAGCACGTAGCGGGCGTCGGCGTTGCGGACGATGGGCGGCTCCAGCCTGTCGCCTGGATTGATGGTGACCTCCTGCATGGACAGGAAGTCGTCCGCCAGCGTGTCCTTGTCGTGATCCAGCAGATCGTCGAACGACACGCCCATCATCTTTCCCACGCCCTTCAGCTGATAGATGCGCACCACGGTGGCCAGCGCCTCGCCCTTCTCGCCCGGGTTCAGGCGCGCCGACGCGGTCAGGCTGACGTGCAGCGGTTCGGGCGCGGCGCACGCCTTCGGCGCAGCCGTGGCCGGGGAGCCTGCCGCCGGCGCGGCCGCAGGCGGGGGCGATGAGTGCGAGCAGCCGGACGTCGCGACGACGAGGCTGGCCGCCATCGTCGCCGCCGCCGCCATTCTGGCCAATCGCGTGAATCCCGAGCGGTTTGCGCACATGTTTGGCGCGGGGAGCTTGCCAGCAAAAGGACGAGCAGCGCAAGCGTGAACGGCGCGTCCACCGAGGGTGAGCGCCGTGGATCATGCGACGATCTCCCGCGCTCACTCGATGATGGGCGCGCCGTTCGACGACACCCCCGTGTCGCCGTGCGCGGCGCCGCCACCACTGCTCTTGCCCCCGCCGCCCGGCTCGGCGACGGCGTGCGCCTTGCCGTGACGGTGACGCCCGCCGGCCACCGTCTTGTCTCCGCCCGCCTTCGAATCCACCTTCGTCGCCTCGTGCTTGGGGCGCGGCCGTTCGTGGGAAGGCTCGTTGTCGTCTGCGCCGTGCGGCGCCGTGTCGGGGCCGCCGCTGGTTCCGGGCCCGTTGCTCGCCGTGGCGAGCTCCAGCGCCAGCAAATGGGGCGGCGGGCGATCGGTGAACCGGATCGTCATGTCGCGGTAGCCCGGCGCCCGCGCCACGATCACATGCTCGCTGCCGTCGCTGGGCATGCGCTGATCGAGGGCGCCCGTCCCGGCGCGCTGGCCGTCCAGCTCGATGCTGGCGGCGCGCGGCTCGGTCTCGATCTCGACCCGGAACGTGGGCCGCTCGGGCGGCGGCGGCGGCGTGACGTGACGCTGCTCGACGGTGACGTCGGGCGTGATGACGCCGCCCGGCCCCGAGCCCAGGAAGCGCATGACGCCGTAGGCGCCGCCGGCCACGGCGACGATCCCCAGCCCGATGAACAGGGGGACCCGCGACGGGCGGCGCAGGTTGGGCACCGACCCGAACGGGTTCACCGACTCGCCGGTGGCGTGCCGCATGGTGGAGAGGGCGCCGCCCTCCAGCGAGGCGCGCGGCGGCGGCGTCAGCTTCCGGCGCACCGACTGGGCCGACGGCTCGGCCAGCAAGATCGTTCCACCGGGGTTGGCCACCGGGACGCCCATCCCTTCGCTGTCACCGCCGTGCGGGCCCCCGAAGAACGAGGACCACATCACCCGCGCCTGGGGCCGGGCGAACTCGAGCAGGGCGGCCCCCAGCTGCTTGACGGAGTCGAAGCGCGTGGCCGGGTCCAGGTTCATGGCGCGGCGGATCAACGCGTCCATGGCCGGCGGCAGATCGGGCCGGCGTGACAGCGGGGGAGGGTAGTTGCCCTCGGCGATGTCCTTCAGCACGCCGTACAGGTTGTCGCGCTCGAAGGCGCGGCGTCCCGTCACGCACTCGTACACGATGGTGCCCAGCGCGTACTGATCGCTCTTGGCGTCGGCCTGCCGCGCCCCCTGCAGCTGCTCGGGGGGCAGATAGAACGTGGTACCGAACGTGGCGCCGGTGCCGGTCAGCACCATCGTCCCTCGGTCGCCGGTCACCTTCGAGATCCCGAAGTCCAGCACCTTCGGCTGCAGGCCGCCCAGCGCCGAGCGGGCCAGCAGGATGTTCGCCGGTTTCAGATCGCGATGAATGACCCCCTGGTCGTGCGCGGTCGCGATGGCGGCCGCGACCGGCAGCATGAAGTCGACCGTCTGCTCGACCGACAGCGCGCCCTGGCGGGCGATCAGCGACGCCAGATCTTCCCCCTCCAGGTACTCCATCACCAGGAAGCTGGTCAGACCCTCGACGCCGACGTCGGTGACGTCCACCACGTTGGGGTGGCGGATCCGGGAGGCGGCCTCACCCTCGCGCAAGAACCGGATGCGGGCCTCGTCGCTGGCGGCCAGCGACGGCAGCAGCGTCTTGATGGCGACGCGCTTCTTCAGATCGCGATGGACGGCCTCGTAGACGCAGCCCATTCCGCCCCGGCCAATCAGCCGGCGGATCTCGTAACGGCCCAGCGTCGTTCCGGGCGGCAGCGTTTCGGAGCTGAAGGGATCGGTCATCTCACCCACTGATCAACCACGCGTCAGCCACGTTTTGTCGGCCACTGTTGCCACTCACTTTCCTAAGGTTCTCCTTGCGGAAGCCCGGAGTCAAATGTGCGTCGAGGTGGGCGAAATCGTCCGCCCCGAAGACGGGCGGCTCGCCGTCAGCCTCGGCCGGCTCACCGCTCGTCCGTGGAGCCCAGCTCGATGAGCGGGATGTCCTCGCGCCGCCGCGGGCCCAGACGCATCCCGACGGGGGGGCCGAACAGCGGCTGTCCCAGCGGCGAGGCCTTCGGTTTGGTCCAGTCGGTCAGCGGGACGCGCGCCAGCTTGCGCGGCTCCAGCCGCGCCTCGCCGATGTCCCGGCCACGCGTACGGGGCAGCTCGATCTTTGCCGCGCGCGCCGCCAGCTCCAGCAGGAACGTCAGCGCGTTGTACGAGTAAATCGTCTGGTTCGCGGGCAGGGCGGTGGTGGCGGACAGCTCGTCCGTCCAGAACACATAGGGCGCGATGGCCAGGTCGTAGAAGCGCCGGCGCTCGGCGTCGTCGAGGCCCGCCAGCTCGCGCTGGCTGGAGAAGTCGGCGAACGTGTCGCGGTCGCCCCACTCGTGCCGGTGACGGATGGCCAGCCGCCGCAGCGCCTGCCGCCGGTCCAGGCTCCCGGCGTGGAAGAACTGGGTCAGCTCGGCGGCCTCGACCTGCTGATCGCCGTTCGCGTCCGCGGCGGTGACCACGTCGGCCTGGCGCAGGATGGCGCCGTCGGCCGTGTCGTTGACGTAGTGGAAGACCCGCCCGAACTCGCCGCCCAGACGCTCGGTGGTGAAGATCTCGAAGTGGACCTCGGGCCCCTGCTCGGGGCCGCGGCTGACCGTGCCCACGTGACCGACCGGATCGCCCGCCTCGACGCGTTCGTTCAGCGTCACCACGTCGCCCGCCGCCAGCCGCGCCCGCACCTTGGGGTCGCCGTGCGACACCTCCTGCAGCCAGGGGACGCCGTTCGCCTCGGGCGAGCCGACCTGGGGCAGCGTCAGGTGTGCCAGCAGCGAGTAGAACGTGAGCGGTTCGCCGTCCACCTCCAGGTCGTGGCGGATCAGCACGAACGAGCGCGACGACGACTGGGCGTCCCCCTCGGCGCGGCGGGCGGCGACGATGTGGCCGCGCGTGGGGGAGACCACGGGCGCGCCCCGGGCCCCGCGCAGGTGCACGCCCGAGTGCCACAGGCGCTCCGCCGCCAGGGGGAAGAAGCCGGTGGCGCGCTCCTCGGCGTTGAAGAAGGCGGCCCGGCGCGCCGACAGCAGCTCGGCCTGGGTGCGGGGGACCTCCGTGAACGTCCGGATCTGCACGGGCAGCTGGAAGCCGTTCAGCGCGCGCAGGATGCGCTTCCAGTCGAGCGCCCCCGGGTCCCACTTCTGCTTCTGCAGGTCGACGTGCAGGTGGCCCAGGATCCCCGCGAACGACAGCGGGTCGGCCAGCGTGTTCATGACGACCTGACCGTTTTCTTCCGGCACCTGCGGCTTGATGCGGGGAAACACGCGCAGCAGCGTGCGCGTCAGCGCCACGATCGAGTCGTATTGCTCGGGCCTGAACTCGTACGCCTCGTGGTGCTCGCCGTTGATGACCACGTCGCGCGTGGGGCGGGTACGATAGTCGGGGGGCAGCTTGGGCCACTCGCTGCGATCGACGCGGCCCCGGTTGCAGATCTCCACGCCCACCGACGTCGAGTTCGCCTCCTCGGCGTGGTAGGCGCGCTCGACGAGATCCAGGGTCTGGTAGATGGTGCCGTCGGCGTCGATCATGAAGTGCGCGGACAGGCCGCACCCGGTGCTGCCGCCCGGCCGGGGGCGGTTGTGCATCGACTTGAAGCAGGAGCGCGAATTCACGCATCCGTCGAAGTGCAGCACGAACTGCGACACGACCTTCTGCAGCTCGTCGAGCGAGCGGTCGGGCACGTCCTTGCGGATCCCGAAGCGCTTCGAGTCGGCGTCGCAGCAGCCGCCGCTCTGATCGATGCAGCGGGTCTGATAAGCATCGAAGCCTTGCGGATCGCTCCACAGCACCACGGGTCGGCCCACGTCGAACGGCTGGCCGGCCACGATGATCGACGTTCCCGGCGAGGCGTTCGGCTCGCCGGCCCGCGCCCCGGGGGCGGCCGCCGACCCCAGCGCGAACGCCATCGCCGCGTTGACGGCGAGGCGGGCGCGCAGGCGAGGTGCCGCGGTCATGGGGTCGGCCGCATGTTAGCCGGGCTCACCGGCGGAGCGAAGGTTTGACCCCCCCGACGGGCGAAATTAAGATGAGGCGCGCGCAAGGTGCTCGATAAACTGAGAGAACTGTTCGGGGGCGGCAAGCCGTCCAACCCCGCGCACACGGGC
>Ga0207695_10000849_pt1 | contig 56144 bp, 51 predicted proteins | sample KBSC54metaG_FD_184354 | JGI IMG/M metagenome (GOLD analysis project Ga0207695, IMG submission 184354) | Corn rhizosphere microbial communities from Kellogg Biological Station, Michigan, USA - KBS C5-4 metaG (SPAdes) (version 2) | ecosystem: Host-associated > Plants > Roots > Rhizosphere > Soil...
CAGCAGGCTTATTGAAATCGCCATATAAGGCTGGTGGTCAGGATCCGGCTCGATCTTCTCGATGACTCCCACCGGCAGCCCGCGCGGATATACCTGGTCGCCGCCGGAGGTAAGCACGTGCTCGCCCGGTTTGATCCGGGAGTCGGCGGTCAGGTTCCCGATCTGCACCCGGCCTGCAACGGTCCCCCGCAGAATGCCACGGATTCGTGTGCTTTCCAGAATCACTCCGGCGCCGGAAGTCTGATCGTTAATCTCCACTACCAGGGATGTCGTGGGACCCACCTCGCGGATCTTGCCGATGATGCCATCCGGACTAATCACTGCCATATCCGGCTTCAGCCCGTCGTTGGATCCCTTATCCAGAGTGAGGACGTGCGACTGGTCGCTCGCGCTGGCTCCGATCACCTGGGCCGCAACGGTCGATCCCACGTAGCGTTGCCGGAACTGCAGCATGGCTTGCAAACGGCGGTCCTGCAATGCGTCTTCGGCAATCGCGGCCTCATCCAGGCGCATCTGGGCAATCTGCCGCTTCAGGGCGTCATTCTCCTGGCGTGCATGCCTTAGATCGATGTAGTTGAACCAGGTATTCCGGACTCCCGAACTGATCGCATGCACTGCCCGCTCAAAAGGGCTGACCGTTGCAATCGACCACACACGAATGAGGCGGACCCTCTGTCCTGTGGGCTCCGTGCCAGTGGCCGGTCCGCGCACCTGCATTGCCAATGCGATGGCCTGTGCCAGCAGCACCGTGACCAGGAACAACGCATTTTTGAAGCGGGTGACGAATTCCATATGCGAGTCATTCCACCAACTGGACGTGCCGTGCGGACGGACCGTCCGCGGCCCTCCCGCAGGGGCGTTCTAGTCGATTGATATCTTGCGCAGAAGCTTGAAATCAGACAACATGCGTCCGGTGCCCAACACTACCGAGGCCAGAGGATCGTCGGCAATGGATACGGGCAGCCCGGTCTCTTCGCGGATTCGTTTGTCGAGATTTTTGATTAGGGCCCCGCCGCCGGTCAGCACAATGCCACGGTCGGAGATGTCGGCGGAGAGCTCCGGCGGCGTCCGCTCCAGGGCCACCCGAATGGCATTGATGATCGTCGAGATCGACTCTGCCAGTGCCTCCCGGATCTCCGAATCCTCGATGGTGATCGTCTTTGGTACGCCTTCGATGAGGTTTCTTCCCTTGATCTCCATCGTCAGGGGTTTATCCAGCGGATACGCAGAGCCGAGCATCATCTTGATCTGTTCCGCCGTGCGCTCGCCGATGAGCAGGTTGTACTTCCTCTTCAAGTAGGTAACCACCGCCTCATCCATCTGGTTGCCGGCCATCCGGACCGACCGCGAATAGACGATACCCGCCAGAGAGATCACGGCGATGTCTGTCGTTCCACCGCCGATATCGACGACCATATTGCCGCCCGGCTCGGTAATGGGTAGTCCTGCCCCGATGGCGGCAACCATCGCCTGCTCCACCAGGTGCACCTCGCTGGCTTTGGCGCGATACGCCGAATCCATGACTGCCCGCTTCTCCACCTGGGTAATCTCGCTGGGGACTCCGATCACAATGCGGGGATGAACCATGCGCTTGCGATTGTTGTGGGCCTTCATGATGAAGTAATTCAACATCTTCTCGGTGTGGCGAAAGTCCGCAATCACCCCGTCCTTCATTGGCTTGATGGCCACTATGTTGCCCGGAGTACGGCCCAGCATCTCCTTGGCTTCCTTGCCGACAGCCTCGACCTCGTTGGTCTGGGTATTCACCGCGATGATCGAGGGCTCATTGACAATGATGCCCTTGCCGCTCGCGTATACCAGCGTGTTGGCTGTGCCCAGATCGATCGCGAGATCGTTTGAGAAGAGGCTGAACAGCGAGCGCATGTTGTGGATGCGCGAATATCGTGCCTGATAACCGTTGGAAGCCATGTGGGCGAGCGTTTTCCTGAGAGAAGTCGATTCCTATTGTAAGGCTTAGGCGGTTACCGCCGAGCATCTTCTGGTTACGACATTCGGGGGACACTGACAACACTTTCGGGCTTTGGTAGGGTGAGATTCATGATCATCGGAGTGCCAAAAGAGCTGAAAGACCACGAAAGCCGGGTTGGGATCACCCCGGCCGGGGTCCACGCCCTGGTCGCCGCAGGGCACAAAGTTCTGGTCGAACACCAGGCGGGTGAGCTCTCCGCCATGCCCGATGATGATTACCAGGCGGCCGGAGCCGAGATCGTCGGCTCCGCTTATGACGTGTGGCGTCTTGCCAATCTTGTCGTCAAGGTGAAAGAGCCTATCGAACGCGAATACAAGCATTTTCGCGAGGGCCTGCTGCTCTTTACGTACCTTCATCTGGCTCCGGTGCCAGAACTTACGAGTGCGCTGCTCGAGAAAAAGGTTACCGGAATCGCCTATGAGACGGTGCGCGACCGGTCTGGGACACTGCCCCTGCTGACACCAATGAGCGAGGTCGCCGGCCGGATGAGCGTCCAGGTAGGTGCGGCTTATCTTGAGAAGGAGCATGGCGGCCGAGGCCTGCTGCTCGGAGGAGTTCCGGGTGTTCCGCCCGGCCACGTTGTCATCCTGGGCGGAGGAATCGTCGGCACCAACGCTGCCAAGATCGCGCTCGGCCTCGGAGCCCGAGTTACTCTGGTCGATCTCAACCTGAACCGCCTGCGCGAACTGGACGACATCTTCAACGGCCGGCTGAATACCCTGGCCTCCAACAGCTACAACATCGCCCGGGCCGTCTGTGAGGCCGATCTCGTGATTGGCGGAGTCCTCATCCCGGGCGCGTCAGCTCCCAAGCTGGTCACCCGGGAGATGGTCGCGAAAATGCGCAAAGGCGCCGTGATCGTCGATGTCGCCATCGACCAGGGTGGCTGCATTGAGACCGCCCGGCCGACCACGCACTCCGATCCGTCGTTCGTCCTCGATGGTGTGGTGCACTACTGTGTGACCAATATGCCGGCTGCCGTTCCCAATACCTCCACCCTCGCGCTGACCAACGCAACCTTTCCCTACGTGACGAAGCTTGCAAGCCACGGCGTCGAAACCGCGGTTAAAGAGGATGCAGGCTTCGCCGCCGGTGTGAACACCTACAACGGCGTCTTGACCTGCGAACCGGTTGCACAATCCCAGCAACGGCCGTGGCGTCCCGTCGTTGAAGTTATTGCGTGAATTCGGTGACCGCCGAAGCATCAGCTCGCGCCATTCCTCCCAATCCCGGAGATGCGCATGCACGCTGACATTGAGCAGGTGATGCGCAGCAATGTGCCCGGCCGCATCGTCGTGATCGGCGCGGGTGCAGTCGGCATCTACGCTGCAGCCCAGCTTGCGGATCAAGATCGCGAGGTCGTGCTGCTTGAGGCAGGCCAGCCCAGCCTCGGCAATTTCGAGGGAGACTCCTACAGCTCCATCGGTCGTCCTCATTCCGGGATCCGCATCGGCCGCAGCCGCGCTGTGGGCGGTACCACCAACCTTTGGGGCGGCCAACTGGTCGAGTTTCAGCCTATCGATTTCGAGGGCCGCAACTGGCTACCCGGTTCCCGCTGGCCCGTCTCCTACGAGGAGCTTGCCCCGTACTACAAGCCGACGTACATCAATCTCGGCGTTCCTCAGAATTTCATCTCGGACGAGGACGTCTGGCGGGGCATCCCGTCTTCCTCCCCGGACCTCGGCCCAGATTTCGAAGTCTTCCTCACCCGCTGGATGAGCACACCGAACTTCTCCGAGTTGTTTGCCTCGCAGCTGGAATCCAGCGCGAACCTGCAATTGGTCACCGACGCCACAGCGACCGGATTCCAAGGCAATGGTTGCCGCATCCGCGCTGTCCGAGTCACAAACTCCGAGAAGCAATCCCGATGGATCAAAGCCGACACAGTGATCTTGGCTGCCGGAACCATCGAGAATGCGCGTCTGCTCCTCCACGCAGCGAACGATCCGGATTTTGCGGCGCCCTGGCGGGACAATCAAAACCTTGGCCGCTTCTTTCAGGACCATCTTGCAGGCAAGATCGGCTCGTTTGAGCCGGCAGACAGGCGCCGCTTCTTCCGCACCTTCGCGAATGTGGTTTACTCCGGCCGCAAGTTTATGCCCAAGATCCGCATGCGGGATGCTGCGCAACGGAGGCAGAAGATCTACAACACCCAGGCTCTCTTCGCTTTTGAAAGCGAAATCTCAGAGCACATGGTCTACCTGAAGCAGTTTCTCAAGGCCGCGCTTTACCGTCGCAAGTTCACCGGTGCGCAGAATGTACTGCGCAATGGCGTCAGCATCGCGAGATATCTCTTCCCGCTCATGTGGAGGTATGCATGGGATCACCGCGTCTTCGTGCCCGGCACAGCACGGATCGATCTTCAGGTGCAGGCGGAGCATGCGCCGGTACGTGAGAGCCGCATCCGGGTCGACCCAACCTCGTGTGACCTCTACGGCCTGCCGAAGGTCATTCTCAACTGGCAGCTCGGCGGGGATGAGCTCGGTTCCATCCGCTCCTTTGCCCTCCAGATCCGCGATGCTCTCTCCCAGCATGAAATCGGCAAGCTCAACATCGACGAGGATCTGCTCGCAGGCAAACCGGAATTCCTCGATCGGCTTGGAGACATCTACCATCAGGCGGGTGGCACAAACATGGCCGATTCCCCGGAAACGGGTGTGGTCGATCGCAATCTGCGTGTCTTCGGTACGGAGAACCTGTACGTCACCGGAGCAGGCACCTTCCCCACCACCAGTAACGCGAATACCACGTTCACCGCAGTAGCTTTCACTACGCGCCTGGTCGATCACCTCACGGGCACCCACTCCAGCTAACCTTCCAGCAGCTGCTGCAGCCCGTCTTCATCGAGCACCGGCACGCCTAGCTCCCGAGCCTGGTCTAATTTCGATCCCGCATCTTCGCCGGCAACAAGGTAATTCGTCTTCTTGCTCACGGAACCGGAGACGCGGCCGCCGGCGGACTCGATCCTCTCTTTGGCCGCCTCTCGGGTCATCGTCGGCAGCGTACCCGTCAGTACAAAAGTCATTCCAGAGAGCTTCGTCCCGGCGATGCGCTTCTCCGCCGTCATCGCCACTCCAGCCTCTTGCAACTGACGCACAAGCTCGCGGTTCTTCTCTTCGGCAAAGAACTCCACGATGGCCTGCGCCACCTTTGGCCCGACTTCGTTCACCTGCTCCAGCTCTTTGGCACCTGCCTCCAGAATCGCGTCCATAGAACCGAAGTGTCCCGCCAGCAGTTGCGCTGTCCGCTCCCCCACAAACCGGATTCCCAAGCCCAGCAGCACTCGAGCTAACCCCGCCTGCTTCGATCTTTCAATCTGATCCAGCAGCGCCTGGGCTGATTTTTCGCCTACCCGCTCCAACTGCAGCAGATCGCCCTTTTCCAGGCGATACAGATCGGCAAGCGTCCGCACCGGCGCCTTCTTTGCCGCGGCGGGCGCGGCTTCACTGGCAGCCTGCTCGACTGCAGCCTCTTCCTCACTCAACGCGTCCGTCTGCGCATCGAGTTTCTGCCCAAGCAGCTGTGCCACCATGGCATCACCCAGGCCTTCGATGTTCATCACCCCGCGCGAGCCGAAGTGACGAAGCTCTTCGCGCAGACGAGCCGGGCAATTCGCGTTGACGCAGCGCCAGTCCACCTCTCCTTCCACCTTCACGAGCGCGGTGCCGCAGGCCGGGCATTCCACGGGGAACTCGATCTCGCCTGTTCCGCGTGGGTGCTGCTTGTTTTCTATTACCTGGGTGATCTTCGGGATCACGTCGCCGCCGCGCTCCACCTGCACAAAATCGCCCACGCGCACCCCTAGCCGAGCAATCTCGTCCGCATTGTGCAACGTTGCCCGCGACACTGTTGTGCCACCAATCAGCACCGGCGAGAGCGCCGCCACAGGGGTGACCTTGCCCGTTCGCCCTACCTGGAAGAGCACATCTTCGAGCTTCGTAATCCCTGCCCGTGCGGCAAACTTGAATGCAATCGCCCAACGCGGAGCCTTGCCGGTAAACCCGAGTCGGCGTTGCTGCGCTCCGGAATCCACCTTCACCACAACTCCGTCGATCTCGTATCCGAGCGCGTCGCGCAGTCCCTCTGCCTTCTCCACAAACTTCAGGACCTCGTCAATCGAGTCCGCATGCGTCGTGTTGGCGTTGACCCGGAACCCCGCGGTCCGGAGAGCCTCCAGCGCCTCCGATTGGGTCGGCAGCAGGAACTCCCCGCGCTGCGTGCCATCCTGTCCTCCGTGCAGCAGGAAGTAGGCGTAAAAATCCAGTCTCCGCTGCGCCACGATATTGGGCTCTAAGGTCCGAATAGTGCCGGCGGCCGCATTGCGCGGGTTGGCTGCCGGCGCCAGGCCTTGCGCCACGCGATCCTGGTTCATCTTCAGAAAGGCCGTTTGCGGCAGCACGACCTCTCCGCGGACCTCGAAGCTTGCGGGAAGCTTCGCGATCTTCAGCTTTCCGGGCGCGACCCGTAGTGGCACGCTTCGAATGGTCCGCACGTTGCTGGTCACATCTTCGCCGGTTGTGCCATCGCCTCTGGTGAGTCCGCGCACCAGTTGGGCCGATCCATCCTCCGCCTGCTCATAGTGCAGCGCCAGTGAGAGTCCATCCAGCTTCAGTTCGCACACGTACTGCACCCGCTCGCCAGCTGGCAGAGCATCGCGCACGCGACGCTCCCAGGCGCGCAACTCTGCCTCGTTATAGGCATTGTCCAGCGAAAGCATGGGGCGCGAGTGCGCCGTTTTCGCGAACCCCTCACGCGGCTTGCCGCCCACGCGTTGCGTGGGTGAGTCTTGCGTCACCAGCTCAGGATGCTCGGCCTCCAGCGCCTTCAGCCGGTTCATCATGCTGTCGTACTCGGCATCGGAGATCGCGGGAGCATCCAGCACGTAATACAGGTGTTCGTGGTGGCGAAGCTCGTCCCGCAATGTTTCGATCTGCTGTTTCGCGCCCTTTGGCATAGCGGAATTATAGAGACGGGCGCGCTGCGCTCAATCCAGTGGCGCGAGGGTAGGTGGTATCCAACGCATGCGGGCTTCCGTTGAGTTCACCACGTCAAAATCGTAATAGCTTTCCAGTATTTTTCGGTTGCTCCCGAATTGGCTGATTGCAGCCTGGGCAAACTCTGCGCGGCCGATGGGCTGCAACTCGCATAACAGTCTTGCGAGCAACTTTATCCAGGCCACTGTGATCGTCTCGTGATATCCACTGGTCCCGGTATTCTCGCCTCCCACGGCGACGTTGTATCGCTGCACGCATGCCCGCATTTTGTTCGTGGCTTCTCGCTCACCCATCGAATGCACATAACATGCTCCCGTCAACACGTGGGCGCTATGCGTCCACTGTTCCTTCGCGAGAGTGCAGCTCTCGAACTGCAGCAGAAACTCATCGATCTCCGTCTCTGTCCTCGGCAGCATGCACCCTCCTTGCTTTCTCAAGATATCCTGAACACGAATGGAACCAGTCACTCACTTCATGACAGGCGCATGCCTCGCGCGCACCGGCCTCAATCGCAAAGCAGCTTACGCGACCCTGGCCATGACCCTTGCCGCTGAGGCCCCCGACCTCGACACCCTCTGGTCCATTCGCGGCCCGGTCGCGGCGCTGGAACATCATCGCGGCATCACCCATACCTTTATCGCGATTCCGGTGGAAGCTTTGGTCGTCCTCGCGTTCGTATGGCTCATACATCGATGGCGGATACGCCGCCATGCCCGCCCTGGAGGCACACCGGGCAGCATCCCGCTGGTGACTGCCGCACCGCTCCGTTTCGGCCGACTCTATCTGTTTATCCTGCTCGCGCTTCTCAGCCACATTCTGCTCGACTGGACCAACAACTACGGCGTGCGCCCGTTCTTCCCCTTCAATCCGCGTTGGTATCAGGGCTCTTTCGTCTTCATCTTTGAGCCCGTGATCTTCGGATTCCTGCTTCTTGGCCTCGTCGCTCCCGCTCTCTTCGGCTTGGTCGGTAGTGAGATCGGTGCACGCCGGTCTCCGTTTCGTGGGCGCGGCTGGGCTGCTTTCGCACTCATCGGGACGGTTGGGCTGTGGGGCTTCCGTTGGATCCAGCACAATGACGCAGTGGACCTCGCGACCAATGCTGCCTATGGGATGCAGGGTGCAAATCCCGCTCCGGTCCTTCGTGTTACCGCCAGCCCTTATCCGGGGAATCCTTATCGCTGGCACACCGTAGCCGAGACACCCGGGTTCTATCAGATCGCGCGTGCCAATACGCTCCACTCCCTGATCGAAACCGATCCAGAGCGCGATCTGATTCAGAAGCCTGCCATCACCCCGGCAGTTCAGGCTGCCGAGCGCTCCTGGCTGGGCCGCGTTTACCTTGACTGGTCCTCGTGGCCCCTTGTAACTGATATCGGGCCCGTTACGCCGGCAGGGTTGCCACCATCCGCCCAGCCATGGACCGGAGTCAGCTTCCGTGACCTGCGTTTCCAATACGACAGTTTTCTCTCGAGTGGCAGTTCCCAGCCTCCGCTATCCGCTATGGTGTACGTCGACTCAGCGGGCCGGCCCGTTCGCATGCAAGTAGGGCGCAGCGTTCAGAAGTAGCCCTGCGTGTGACACATCTGTGCATGCGATCCAAATCAGTGGCAGCCAGTCTTCATGTCTTGAAACCTCGGTGCCTCGATCTCGCCACTCAGCGATACAGCCTCTCACCCGTGTGCGCATCTCAGTGTGGAGGTGGCGTGTGTCAGCAGCCCGCCATGCTCAGGAACGCGGCGCAAATTTGAGAGGAGTTTTCGTATGACGGATTACCGAGTGGTGCAGGGAGAGGCAAGCGAAGATCAGGTCACGGCAGCAATTGAGAAGTTCACGTCACAGATTCCGTCCAGCGTCTATCTGGCTCTGGCGCTCGGTTCCATGGCGACCTCGCTCGGCCTGAAGGCTGCGGGTAAGGACCATGGCGCACTCTTTGTGGGGCAATGGGCCGCGCCGTTCCTGATCATGGGGCTCTATAACAAGGTGGTAAAGCAGCACGGATCAGATGCAGCGTCGGGTCCCGGAGCGATAGCCTCGATCTAAGTGGTGGACTGGAGCACGTTGCTGGCGGCAAGCCATCTGTCCCAGGCCGCCAGCGCGCGCTCGCATTGGATGCGGTGCCGCTCCTTCTTGTCCCGTACCTTCCGGCGCAGTTCTTCCTCTAAGGCAGGCAGCAGGTCGAATGTGATGTTCGCCGGCTGGAATCGCTTGCTCTCCGCATGGGTAATGTAGTGAGTCAGCGAGCCATTGGCCGACTCGCGCGGGGCAATCGCCGGCATCTCGCCGTTCGCGAGCGCTGCCGCGTATCTGCCGGCGAGCATCCCTGAGGCGATCGATTCCGTGTAGCCTTCCACGCCGCTCAACTGTCCCGCAATCAGGATCGAAGGGTGCGCGCGCAGTTGCAGCGTCTCCGTTAAGAGCGCCGGCGCATTCACATAAGTGTTCCTGTGAATTTGTCCGTAACGGAGGAAGGTTGCATTCTCAAGCCCCGGGATCAGCCGCAGCACGCGTGCCTGCTCGCCGAACTTGAGGTGGTTCTGAAATCCGACCAGGTTGTAGCTGTCGGCGCGCAGATTCTCCTGACGCAGCTGGACAACAGCGTAAGGCCACCTACCCGTCTTCGGATCGTCCAGACCCACCGGCTTCATTGGTCCAAACCGCAGCGTATCCCGACCGCGTCTTGCGGTCTCTTCGATCGGCAGGCAGCCTTCGAAGTAGTGAAGCGTTTCCGTAGGAATCTGCTCCCATTCCTTGGCCGGCACCGCCTCGGCTGCGGTCAGAGCATCGACAAAGCGCTCGTATTCTTCCTTGGTCATCGGGCAATTGATGTAGTCCGGCGATCCTTTGCCCCAGCGGGCGGCAAAGTACACCTTGGACATATCAATCGTGCTCGCATCCACAATCGGTGAGATGGAATCGTAGAAGGCCAGGTGCGATGATCCGGTCAAACGGGTCAGCTCCGAGGTCAGCGCCGGAGAGGTCAGCGGTCCGGTGGCCAAAATCGTCAGCGTGCCGGCGTCATGCTCATCCAGCTGCGTCACCTGTTCGCGATGCACGCGGATCAGCGGTTCGGCAGCGATCCTCTCCGCCACCCGGCGAGAGAACTCCACGCGGTCTACAGCCAGCGCATGCCCCGCCGGTACCGCTGCGGCATCCGCCTCCGCCAGCAGCGCCGAACCCGCCCTGCGCATCTCCTGTTTCAGCAGCCACGGTGCCGTATTCTCCGATTCCGACTTCAGCGAGTTGGAGCACACCAGCTCCGCAAAATCGGACGTGCTGTGCGCCTCCGTCGAGCGCTCCGGCCGCATCTCGTAGAGGTCCACCTCGCAGCCGAGGCGCGCCGCCTGCAGCGCGGCCTCAGGACCCGCTAAACCACCGCCAATCACCCGGATTCTCTTCGCTGCCACGACTTCGATTCTACGTGGCGTACCGTTTCACCGCGCCGCTCCGCAGCTCCCGTGCGGGATTGCCAGCCACTGTGGCGCCTGCTGCCACATCCCGCGTCACAACGCTGCCCGCGCCGATGATCGCACCATCCCCAACGGTGACCCCAGGCAGCAGAATGGCACCCCCGCCGATCCAGACGCTGCTCCCAATGCGAACCGGGCGGCCGAATTCCAGGCATGCACGCCGACTCTCCACGTCCCGCGGATGGTCCGCAGCGTAGATCTGCACCGCCGGCCCAATCTGCGTGAAGTCCCCGATATGGATGGTCCCAACGTCCAGCAGTACGCAGTTGAAATTTAGAAACACGTTCTTTCCAACGAAGACATTGAAGCCGTAATCGCAGTAGAACGGGGCCCGAATATCGGTGTCCCGGCCGATCTCACCAAGCAGATCGCTTAAAAGGCCGTGATCATGGCTCGCGTTGTAGCGGCGCAGCAATTCGCCCGCGCGGCCTCGCGCCGCCGTCAACTCCGCATCGTGGGGCGAATACAGTTCGCCCGCTGCCATTTTCCTGTACTCGCCCGAGTCTGGCTTGGTCATTCTGGAACCGAGTTCGAATCCTGGCCCGATCCTACCAGTGCTTCTCGCCCATAGCGTCAGAGATTTTGGTCCGTGACTTCTCGACTGCGCTACACTCAAGCCACACTCCCCAGCAATCAGGCCCCGCAGCACGCAATTCAGCACGTCAGATCGGAGCCGCCATGTCCACTGCGACCACCCCGCTCGCCCGCCCGCGAACCTCTCGCTTCACCTCCAGGCACGTCTTTTGGATTGCCATGGGCCTGGCCGGACTCTCCGTGCTTTGGTCCAGCGAGTGGCCCATCATCACGCACCCGAGCGACCCCTACACACGCAAGGTCATCCTGGACCGCTTCCTGCTGATCCCGCATGCGATTGCCGGCATCGTCGCTACTTTCCTCGGACCATTCCAGTTCTCAACACGTTTCCGACAGCGGCATCTCGCGGTTCACCGGACGATGGGCAAAATCTATGTGATCTCCATTCTGATCGCAGCCCCCTCGGCACTCCTCCTCGGCCAGCGCGGATTCACCTTCCCCATGAGGTTCATGGGAGCTCTCCAGCCCGTGCTCTGGCTCGCCTGCACCTTGCTGGCGTTTATCACCGCGCGCAATCGCCAGATCACCGTTCATCGGCAATGGATGATCCGCTCTTACGCCTTTACGCTGAACTTCATCTTCTCGCGGGTGCTTAACTTCATTCCCGCATACTTCGCGATATCGGAAGTTGGCCTCGCGATGACCCTGTCTCTCCTGACCGCCTCCTACTTCTTCGTTCCAGATGTTGTCTTCAGCTGGCGCGAACTCACGCACCGGCGAGCCTGAACGCGCGATCGCCTCAATGCTTCTTCATCGGAGCAGGCGCCGTAACCGGTAGCTCGGAACTGGCGATATCCGCCACCGCCTTCCAGGAGCCGTCAGCCTGCTTCCGGTAGGTTGTCACATAGCTGCCATGATCGTGGATCGGCTTCTTCGTCTGCGAATCGGTCATCGTGACTGTGTAAGTGCCGCGGGTGTATCCCAGGTCCCCTGAGTTCGCCACCTCGATCTTGGAGGCTTCAAACTTCAGGTCCAGGGCTGGATCGCTGACCATACCCTGCAACATTTTCTGAATTTCGTCCTTTCCAGAAGCTGCGGCCAAACCGGGAACCATAAATACAGCGTCATCTGCGTAATGGGCCGCAACTTTGCCGGCATCTTTCGAAGCGTAGTCCTGGACCCACTGCCTTTCGCCATCCCGGATTGCCTGGACATCAGCATCGTGAGTCGAAACGGCATTCGCTGCCGGAGCCGCGGTCTGGTTGCAGGCGGTCAGTACTCCCGCCATGATTCCTGCTGCACACACTGCGTATATACGGGTCATCTTGAAAGCTCCTGTTCGGATCGAGATATGAAGCAGGGCCCATCAGGACAGCTGCACTCGCCTTCCATATCGAAGCGATCGGCAGGAGGAGCTGTTCCCGCTGTAAGAAGCGGAACCCATACTGCCTGAAGACGACAGTTTTTACCAGAGAAATCAGTCGCCCACAGGCACGCTGGACAGGCCGCCCGCGCGTTGGTCACGCGCCGCGTTTGCCAGTTTCGGCAGCGCATCGCCTGAAACTCGCATGATCGTCCACTCGGTCAGCCCCACCGCGCCCACCGATTCGTAGAAGTCGATTGCCGGCTTGTTCCAGTCCAGCACCGCCCACTCCAGCCGTGGAGCGCCCTCGCTCACCGCCACAGCCGCCACGCTCGAGAGCAGGGCCTTGCCCACGCCGTTGCCGCGCTGCTCCGGACGCACAAACAGGTCTTCGAGATAAATGCCGGCGTGCCCGCGCCAGGTCGAGTAGTTATAGAAATACAAGGCAAAGCCCGCGGCCACGCCATCCACCTCGGCCATCAGACAATGGAACCGCTTCGGCTCCGTAAAGCCGTCGCGCATCAGGTCCTCGGCAGTGGCCACAGCCGACGCGGGCTCCCGTTCATAAGCTGCAAGCTCGCGGATCAGCGCGAGAATCTCTGGAATGTCCTCAGGAGTGGCGGGGCGAATCGTCAGCGGCATACTGCAAAAAGTCTACACAGCCGCCGTTATTTACGCGCGTGATTGGAAAGCGCGTCCGGATTGGACGCCAGCCACTTATCGAACGGAATCGAAAACGCGAACAGCTCCTGATTGTTGTCTTTGGTCCGGATCATCTTCACGTACAGCTCCGCATGTTCCAGCACCGGCTCATCCAGTTGCTTCACGTCGTAGATCAGGTATCCCGCCAGCGTCGAGTGCGGCGCGACTGTCGTGGTCTTGAAACCGAAATCCTTGTCGTCGTCCAGGATCTTTTTGTCCACGGGGTGATGCACCGTAATCGGAATGATCGGAATCTTGGTGCCGCGCGCGTTCTTGATCGTGAACAGCCGCCGGTTGATGTCGTCCGGCGTTGCTGCCGGCAGCTTATCGTTTGCAGCGGAGATGAACTGCATCCGCGCGTCCTCGAGCGAGAGCGGGTGGTCCGAGTCGTTGGTGATGATCAGCCGGATAGGCAGCAGGCCGTGATCCTGATACTTGACCCGGAAAAACGAGCACTCCTTGGCGTCCTCGCAGGGCTCTGCCGCGAGAGTCACGTGCTCATCCGGATGGTTCTCATGCGCCGCGTACTCGCTGGCTGGTTTCGCCTCGGGTGCGGATTTCTCTCCAGCCCACGCTGTGTTCACCGCGAGCGCCAGTGCAAAGCCCGCGGCAAGTGCGCGGGTGGCGTGCGGGATGCGGAGCGGTCGATTGCGCTGCGGGCTCATGCCGTCGTTGATTATCATCTTCGCTGATGCTGGCAGTAAAACAACTCCTGCCTCAACCGTGCTCGCCGGCGCGGCGGAGTGCCCGCTGATGGCACTGTACAGCATCCTGCTTGCCGCCATTTTTATCGTCGGCGCGCCGTACTGGCTGGTGCGTATGGCTGTCAGCGGCCGATACCGCGCAGGCCTCGCCGAGCGGCTCGGTCGGGTGCCAGCCCAGCTTCGCACAGCCGCCGCCACCCGCAACGTCATCTGGCTGCACGCCGTCAGCGTCGGCGAGGTACTCGCCGCCACCCGCCTTGTCTCCGAACTTGAATCGGCACTCGACCCCGCGTGGCTCATTGTCATCTCTACGACTACGGCGACCGGTCAGGCGTTAGCACGCCAGCGCTTCGCCGCTTCCAGCCAGGACCGCGTCTTCTATTACCCACTGGACTTTGCCTTTTCGGTGCGAGCCTGGATTCGCGCGCTCCGGCCCAGGCTGGTCGTGCTCATGGAAAGCGAGCTCTGGCCGCGCATGGTCGCCGAGTGCCGCCGAACCGGCACCCCTATTGCTGTTGTTAACGCCCGCGTCAGCGACCGCTCGTTCGCAAGAGGGCTGAAATTCCGCGGCCTCTGGAGCCGGCTTCTCGTTCGCCCCAGCCTCTTTCTTGCGCAGTCGGAGGAGGACGCCCGCCGTCTGCTGGCCCTCGGCGCCAGGCCGGAGTCCGTCCGCATCTCAGGAAATCTGAAATACGACGTGCGCGCCCCTGGCCAGAGCTCAGCCGCCGCGCACATCCTGGCTCTTGCCGCCGGCAGGCCGATCTTAGTCGCCGGCAGTACCCACGGAGCCCTCCAGCAGGAGCGGCTCGGCGAAGAGCAGATGCTGCTCGAAGCCTGGCAAGCGATTCGCGCCCAGCATCCCGCGCTCCTGGTGCTCGCGCCTCGTCATCCCCAGCGTTTTGCCGAAGTCGAATCCCTCATCGCGAAATCCGCCTACCTGAAGGCGAGCACCTTCGCTCAATCGACTCCCGCCATTCCGCCCGACATCGTCCTGCTTGACACCATTGGCGACCTTGCTGCGGTATATCGCGTGGCCACAGTCGCTTTCGTGGGCGGCAGCCTGGTCCCTCGTGGCGGCCACAATCCCCTGGAGCCTGCCCAGTTCGCTGTACCGGTCCTGATCGGTCCTTCTTACGAAAATTTTCGCGACATCGTAGGTCGGCTGCGGGAGCAGCAGGGAATCGCCATCGTGCAGACCTCGGCGCAGCTCGCTCCAGCTATCGCGGACCTGCTCAGCTCCCCGGAAAGCCGCGCCGAGCTCGGCCGCCGCGGTCAGGCTGTTTTTGAGCAGCAGCAGGGCGCAACCGCGTGCACCGTCGAAGCTCTGCTCGACGTTCTTCGTTCAAGCGAGAATCGCTCATGAGTGCTCGCCGCGCCTGGGCCCTCCCGCTGGTCCCGCTCTACTGGGCCGGGCTGCGCGCCAAGGATGGCCTACGCTCCGCGGGCCTGCTGCCCACCCGGCGACTGGCCCGGCCTGTGCTCTCAGTCGGCAGCCTCTCGGCTGGCGGGGCAGGGAAGACTCCTGCGGTGATTGCGCTGGCCCGACTGCTTCGTGCCAACGGCCATACGGTGGATGTCCTCTCTCGCGGTTATGGTCGTCAGTCCAATGCAATCGCCAGAGTGGATCCCGCAGCTCCAGACGCCGCTTCACGGTTTGGCGATGAACCTGTCTTAATCGCTGACGCTGCCGCGGTGCCAGTCTGGGTTGACGGCAGCCGGTACGCCGCCGGCCTGGCCGCAGAGCAGGCGTCCTCGTCTGGGCTTCATCTGCTCGATGATGGTTTCCAACACCGCGCGTTGGCCCGTACTGTCGATCTTGTTCTGGTTACGGCCGACGATCTCGCCGACTCGCTCCTGCCCGCCGGCAGCCGGCGCGAGCCACTCTCTGCGCTTGGTCGCGCGGGTATCGTCGTGCTGCGCGAGGAAGAGAGCGCCGCAGTCGTCCCGGTGATCCGCCCATATCTTCAGCCGGGCACCCAGATCTTTCTTCTCCGCCGCACCCTCCAAGTCCCGGACGCGTCCGGCGACTCCGTGCTTGCGTTCTGCGGCATCGCCCGGCCGCAGGGCTTTCTCGAGGTGCTGCCATCCTGCGGCCTTTGCGTTATTGACTCGGTCTCCTATCCCGACCACCATCGATACACGGCGCGGGAGATGCACGAGCTCGTCCGCAGGCTCCAGTCCAGCGCCGCCCACGCATTCGTCACCACGGAGAAGGACGCTGTGAAGATCACGCCCGAGCTGCGCGCCATTCTGGCAGCCGCCGCTCCCATACATGTGGCCCGGTTGCATGTCGAATTCACTGATCCTGCCGCGTTGCTGGCCGAGCTGGAGGCCCGGTGCCGCTGAAGCCTCTCCGCATTCTGATTGTGCGCATCGGAGCCATGGGCGATGTCCTCCACGCCCTGCCCGCCGTCGCCGCGCTGCGCAAGGCGCATCCCGAGGCCTTCATTGGCTGGGCTCTGGAGCCGCGCTGGGCGGACCTGCTTCAGATCGCCGGGGACCCGGAGGATATGTCCCAGGGAGTTCGCTGGCAGGTCAAGGCTCTGGTCGATCGCTGGTACGCGGTCCCGGCAAGCTCCTGGAAGCGCCGCCCCCTGGCTGGCTCTACGCTCCGTGAGATTTTCGCGTTGCGCAAGGTCTTTCGGGCCGAGCGCTTCGACTACTGCGTCGATCTGCAGGGCGCGCTGAAGTCCGCTGGTATCGGCTGGCTGGCCGATGCGCCTGTCTTCGCCGGCTACGACCAGCCTCGGGAAAACCTGGCGCGCAAGCTCTATAGCCGCTGCATCCCTGCCGAAGGCGTGCACGTCGTCGAGCAGGGCACGCATCTGCTCGGCGCAACTTTAAGCGAAGAGCTCCGGCCTGCGCCGGTTCCGCTGCCAATGCAGGAGCTCGCGGAGCGCTGGGCCGATGAAACGGTCGGTTCCCAGCCATTTTGCCTCATCTCGCCCGGAGGGGGCTGGGGCGCCAAACTGTGGCCCGCCGAGCGCTTTGGCCAGGTCGCCGCTCAGTTGAGTCGCGCGGCCGGTATTGAGTCGATCGTCAATGCTTCCCCTACCGGGTCCCCGCTGTCCGACGAGGTCGCCGCCGCCAGCTTCGACCACGCGCGGGTGGTGCCCTGTTCGCTTTCGCAGTTGATTGCCCTCACCCGGCGGGCGGCCCTTGTCATCGGCGGAGACACCGGTCCGGTCCATCTGGCCGCCGCGCTCGAGCGGCCGGTTGTGGCGATCTTTGGCCCTACCGATCCCGCTCGCAACGGGCCGTGGAACACCCGCAGCCGTGTGCTCCGCGACACCTCCAGCGTCACCAGCCACAAACGCGTGAAGCGAGCCGAACCCGGCCTGCTGCGGATTTCGGTGGAAGACGTTGTATCCGCAGCGTTGGAGCTGCTGGGCCAGCCTCAGCCCTGAATGCGGCTCAACCGACGCATCGCCCACCAGGCCGCCAGCGCGCCGGAAACGACCGGTACCGCCAGCACTGTCCAGTGACCGATGCCTCCTGCGTAGGCCCCGATGCCAGTGTGCGAGCGGTGCACCGCGATGTAACCCAGGATCACGATGGAGATCGCCAGCAAGCCCATCCCCAGAGTCGCTCCGATCATGAAGGCGCCCGCAGCCACCAGCCACTTCTGCATGACTCCAGTATGCAACGCGGCCCGTAACGCCTGCAGATGAGAAAATAAAGGCTGCACCAGTCAGCAGCAGGAGACGCATTGAGCGGGCGTACAGGTTGGCAGAAGATCGCACAGCGGATTCGAGTCCCGCTCGGATTTGTCGTTGCGGCAGCGTTCCTATGGCTTGCCTCACCCACCTGGATTTCCATGGCGGAGAGCCTGGTGCTGGTGCTGCCCGGGTTGTGGCTGCGGGCTTACGCCTCCGGGTACGTCCGCAAGAACGCCGAACTCACCACGACCGGACCCTACGCCCACACGCGCAATCCTCTTTATCTTGGCTCCATGCTGATCGCCTTTGGCTTCGCGGGCGCGTCGGGCAGCTGGATCATCGCCGTAGCACTGGCGATTCTGTTTGCCGTCATCTACATCCCCACCATCCAGAGCGAGGAAGCCTATCTTCGTACCCATTTCGCTGGGTTCGATGAGTACGCCCAGGCGGTCCCACGGCTGCTGCCGCGCATCAGCGCAGCCAGGACGGCGGAGTCCGGCCGGGGGGAGCGAGGGCGCTTTTCGGCCGCCCTGTACCGGCAGCACCGCGAGTACAATTCCCTGATGGGAGCGGCAGCCATCTATCTCGCCCTTGCAATCCGGCTCGCCTCCGAGCAGCGCATCCTCCAGGCCAGGCTGCCCTGGCACCCGTAGAATCTATTCGCCCGGAGAACCTCCGTTTGCTCAAGGTACGACGACAGCTCAGCTTGGCCCTCCTGCTGCTTTCCTCTTTTGCGGCTGGCGTGTGTCCTGCTTCCGCGCAGATCCTGGGCATCGGCTCGCGGCCGCCGGCTCAGCCAGTCGTCATTCCCACACTGCAGGCGCCATCGACCGGCTATACCTTCCCGGTCCGGCAGACGCTTACCTTCGCGGTCGACTGGCGCGTATTTACCGGCGGCACCGCAGTCTTTCACCTGGAGCAGCAGGGAGACATGCTGCACATCAGCGCTACCGCGGATACGGTCGGGGCAGTCAACATGCTGTTTCCTGTCGTCGATCGCTTTCAGTCCGCGTTCGACATCCACACTGGCTGCTCGACCGGATTCTCGAAACAGACCCAAGAAGGCAGACGCAAGGTCTCGACCGACCTTACGTTCGACTACCACGCCGGGCGGCAGAACCTGCTGGAGCGCAACCTGGTGAAGGGCACGCAGAAGACGGATTCGGCTAACGTTCCGGCGTGCGTTACCGACTCGCTTTCCGGTATCTTCTACGCTGCTTCGCAGCATATGCAGGTGGGGCAGGACATCCGCTTCCCGCTGGCGGATGCGATGCGGACCGTGACCGTCACGATGAAGGTCGAGGCGCGCGAGGAGGTCAAGACGCCCGCAGGCACCTTCCAAACCCTGCGGGTGGAGCCGACCGCCGAGGAAGGCGTGGTGAAGAACCGGGGCAAGATCTGGATCTGGTACACCGACGACGCGCGGCACATGCCGGTGCAGATTCAGGCTCGCCTGTTCTGGGGCACCATTACCTTCCGGCTGCAGAGCGTGGAACCGAAGTAGGACTCAAGGCGGGTAGTACCCCTCCCCCATATCTTGGCTTGAAGTCTCTTATTTTCTTAGTGTTGCAGGCAGATGTGTCGGCAAAGTATTGCAATGAAATAACTTACGGCTAAAAATCTTCGTGTTGAAGGACTTAGAACGGTTCTCAGGTCTCGGGTCTTCAGTGGCTCGCCGCGACTTGAATGAAATGGCCCGGCACTTGCCGGGCCTTTCGTTCATCCTTAATTTAAGGATATCAGGCAGAGCATAACTCGTGTCACATGGAAATGATCGGCGTAAGTGACAGGTGAATGGGCAGTTGTGGTGTTTTCGAACGGTTCAGGGGCTTGACACGGGGATTCTGGGCAGAATTTGAGGTTCTTTTTTCCAAAGCGGAGAGCATGGCTTGCGGCAAGCAGTTTGATCGTCAGGAAAGTGAATTTCGGTGTGTCATGACGAACGAGAGGAAGTCGCTCGGCTCGACTGATGTCCAGCATTTTGCCATTGGGCAAGGCTTTAGCGGCGAGTGATCTGCCCGGGTTGAACTGTTCGCCTGCTTGCATGTACCTTGGGGAGTGCCGATTGGCTGCGGTCCAACGGTTGCAAGATGCGCGCTTTCGGGCTGCAAAGCGCATCGAATGTGGACGACGGGCACCCATTCCACGGCTGCGGAACATGTGGAAGCAGGTTGTGTTTGAACGAGAAGAATTGCAGGCGCTACCCGCGAGCGCGGAACCATTTCCGGAGTGAGAGAGATGAAGATCTTAAGAAGCAAATTCGCCGGAGTCCTCTCGGCGTCAGTCCTTGCCGCCGGCATGATCGCGCCGGCCGCTGTGCAGGCCCAGGCCGCGGCGAACGCCACCGCTAAAATTCATGGCCATGTCACCAGCCCCATCGGCGCGCCGCTGGCGAACAGCGAGGTTCGCCTGACCACCGACAAGACTCCCGGCAACAAGCCTGACCGGAAGTATGATTACACGTTCCCGGTGGATGCGAGCGGAAACTATACCGGGGACAATGTGAAGCCGGGCGACTATGTGGGCATCGTCGCCCAGCAGAATAAGAACATTGACTACATTCCCGTGACGCTGAAGGCCGGGGACGACAAGGCGCTGGACTTCGACATGACCCGCAAGGAGTTCATGGACAAGCTGAGTCCGGAAGAGAAGAAGCAGCTGGAGGATTACAAGAAGAGCGCCAGCGCTACGACTGCTGCGAACGCGAAGATCGCAAACCTGAACGCAGTGCTGACCCAGGCGCGCAATGACACGAAGGCGGGAAACTTCGACGCTGCCATCAAGGCCATGACCGATGCCACGACTACTAAGCCGGACGAGCCGCTGCTCTGGCTGAGCCTGGGTGACGCACAGCTTGGCGACGCCGACGCCGCCTACAAAGCGGCCGGCAACAAGGCTACGGACCCCGCAGTTCAGGCAAAGTTTGCGAAGGCTGAGGAGAGCTATAAGAAGGCCCTCGACGCGAACTCCAAGAATCCGAAGCCCAAGCCGGAGTACACGGCAACCGCAGATAACCAGCTGGGCCAGGTGCTCGCCAAGGAAGGGAAGGGGAAGGATGCCTCCGCAGCGTTCGATGAGGCAGCCAAGGCCGATCCGACCAAAGCCGGGACCTACTACTACAACGAGGCCGCAACCCTGTTCAACGTCGGGGACATGGAGGACGCGGCCACGGCAGCGGATAAGGCAGCGCAGGCCGATCCGACCAAGGCAGATGCGTATTACATCAAGGGGCAGGCGCTGGTGCAGAAGGCTACCGTCGATCCGAAGACCCAGAAGGTTGTCGCGCCGCCGGACTGCGTGGAGGCCTACCAGAAGTATCTGGAGCTGGCGCCGACCGGACCACATGCTGAAGAAGTGAAGAGCATCCTGCAGGGCATTGGAGCCGATGTGAAGTCGAGCTTCAAGGCCAAGCCGGGCAAGAAGTAATCCAGCCCATAGTGCAATCGAAAGCCCCGGGACAATCCCGGGGCTTTCTGCTGGGCGACAACAGAAATGGATCTGCGATGGCTGTGCTGAGCTTCGAGCAAGCGCTGGCGATAGTGCTGGAACACGCCGGGAAGGTGACGGGGTGTCCGGCAGAGGCTGTCCCGCTGCTGGACTCCATGGGGCGGGTGCTGGCGCAGCCTATTGTGGCCGATCGCGACCAGCCTCCTTTTGACCGCGCGACCCGCGACGGATTTGCGGTGCGCGCGGCGGAGTGGGTCGCAGGCAAGCCGCTGTGCGTGGCAGGCCAGATTCGCGCCGGCGAGCTGTGGAATGGAGGCGAGCTCCCTCCAGGCGCGGCGCTGGAGATTATGACGGGTGCGCCAGTGCCGACCGGAGCAGACGCCGTGGCCATGCTGGAGCACGCCCTCGGCGCGCATCGGTGTGTGGAATCGGTGGAGGGACGGCGGCTTGCCGCAGGAGAGAATATCGTGCAGCGCGGGAGCGAGGCGCGAGCAGGCGAGACGGTGGTTCCTGCCGGAGCGATGATTGCGAGCGCCGAGATTGCAGAGGCAGCCAGTTGCGGAATGGCTGAGCTGCAGGTGTACGAGCGGCCGAAGGTCGCGATTGTGGCAACCGGGGACGAGCTGGTGGAGCTGACGGATTCGCCCGCGGAACATCAGATCCGCAACTCGAACGGGTATGCTCTGGCTGCCTTGGTCGCAGCGGCGGGAGGGGAGCCGCAGATGCTGGCGATCGCACGGGATACCCGCGAGGATCTCCGGGCGCGGCTGCTGGCGGCACGGGAGGCGGACCTGCTGCTGCTCTCAGGTGGGGTTTCGGCGGGTAAGTATGACCTGGTGGAGGAGGTGCTGGCGGAGTTTGGCGCAGAATTCTACTTCACCGGAGTCCGAATGCAGCCGGGTAAGCCGGTGGTGTTTGGGCGGATGCCGGCGGAGCGGCTGGGTGGCCGCGCCGGGAGCTTTCTTTATTTCTTTGGGCTGCCGGGGAATCCGGTCTCGACCGAGGTCACCTTCCACTGCTTCGCGGCGCCGCTGCTGCACGGGCTTGGCGGCGCAGGCGTGACGCAGCCGCGGTTTGCACAGGCGACGCTGGAGGAAGATGTGGTCGCGAAGGCGGGGCTGACGCGAGTGCTTCCGGCACGGTGGACGCCGCAGCTCGATCGGCCATCGGTGCGGCTGGTGCGCTGGCATGGATCGGGCGACCTTGCGGCGAATGCACGCGCGAACTGCTATGCGGTGTTTCGGGAGGGTGGTCCGGATTTTGAAGCGGGAGATGTGGTGACGGTTCTGCTGCGGTAGTGTGGATGCAGACACTGCTATGACGATCCGCAATCTTGGTTTCCTGCTCGTTGGTCTCGGCACTGGGCTGCTGTTGTCATTTTTCGCGGTGCTGCAGGTGACGCGGTGGATGCACCACATGTTCCTCTTTGAAGTGCATTGGCAGGCGTATGTCTGGATGGCCATGCCGTGGGTGCTGCTTGCCGGCGGCATTGCAATGTTGCGTAGCAGGAGGCCGGAGTGAGCGAGCAATCAAACAAGCTTTCGCACTACGACGAGTCGGGCCGGGCGCACATGGTGGATGTGTCGGGGAAGTCTGCGACACGGCGCGAAGCGGTTGCGGAGGCGTTCGTGGAGCTCTCGGATGCGGTGCTGGCGGCATTGCCGCAGAACCCCAAGGGCAATCCGCTGGAAGTGGCGCGGTTTGCGGGAATTCAGGCGGCGAAGAAGACGGCGGAGCTGATTCCGATGTGTCATCCGCTGCCGCTGAGCTTTGTGGACGTCGAGGCTGCGGTGGTGGCGGGCGGCGTGCGCATCCGCGCTACGGCGGCGACGGTGGCTGGCACGGGCGTAGAGATGGAAGCGATGACCGCGGCTTCGATTGCGGCGCTGACGGTGTACGACATGACCAAGGCCCTGGACAAATCCATTCGTATTCGCGAGATCGTGCTGGTGAGCAAGTCCGGGGGGAAGTCCGGCGAGTACCGGCGCGCGAGCGGTCAGGCCTCGACGAGGCCGTAGCGGCGTTGCCACTGCTGCTTTAGGCGCTCCCATACGGCATCGATGTCGGTGCGGACGAGGGCAGGGTCGGGGGCGGCGGAGAATCGTTCGGCCTCGGTTTTGGCGAGTTCGAGCAGAGCGCGATCGCGGAGCAGGTTGGCCACCCGGAATTCGGGCAGGCCGGTCTGGCGGGTGCCGAAGAATTCACCGGGGCCGCGCTGCTGGAGGTCAAGCTCCGCCAATTCGAATCCGTTCTGGGTGGCGATCATGGCGTTGAGCCGGGCCTCGGCCTGCTCGGTGACACGATTGCCGGTCATGAGGATGCAGTAGCTCTTAGCGGCACCCCGGCCCACACGCCCGCGGAGCTGGTGCATCTGCGCGAGGCCGAAGCGCTCGGCGTGGTCGATGACCATGACGGTGGCGTTGGGGACATCGACCCCGACCTCGATGACGGTGGTGGACACGAGCACGTCGATCTCGCCGCGCTTGAAGCGGGCCATGGTGACCTCCTTCTCATCGGCGGACTGGCGGCCATGGAGCAGGCCGAGGTGAAGTCCGGCGAGCGCGCCGTGCCGGAGCTCCTCGTACATGTCGGCTGCGGCGCGGAGCTTTGGTTTTTCGGTGGGCCGCTGGGTTTTGGCGCGTATGGATTTGGCGGCGGCTTTCTTCGCGGTGCGCTTGGGCGGAGGATCCGCGGGCGGTTCTTCAGGATCATGAGCGAAGTCGAGCTCGGGTTGATCGTCGCGGCTGCCCTCGATGACGGGATAGACGAGGTAAGCCTGGCGGCCTAAGCCGGCCTGTTTGCGAACGAAGGCCCAGACATCGTCGACGCGGTCCTCGGTGGTGCGGCGGGTGACGATGGGGGTGCGGCCGGGCGGCATCTCGTCGATGACGCTGACGTCGAGGTCGCCATAGAGCGTGAGCGCGAGGGTGCGCGGGATGGGAGTGGCGGTCATGGCGAGGACGTCGGGGTCGGTGACGCGGCCGTCTGCGCCGGGCTTGCGCATGAGGCGAAAGCGCTGCTGCACGCCGAAGCGATGCTGCTCATCCACAATGACGAGGCCGAGGTTGGCGAAGTCTGCTTTTTCCTCCTGCAGGGCGTGGGTGCCGATGATGAGCTGCACCTCTCCGCGCATGATGCGGCCCTGGGTCTCGCGTTTGATTGCGGGCTCGAGCGAGCCGGTGAGCAGGGTGACGCGGTAGGGCTTTGCGGTGGAGGGCGAGACGGCGTCGGCGAGCAGCTTGCGCGCGGAGAGGTAGTGCTGGGTGGCGAGGATTTCAGTGGGCGCCATGAGCGCGACCTGGTAGCCGTTCTCGATGGCGACCAGCGCGGCCTGCATGGCGACGATGGTCTTGCCGGAGCCGACGTCGCCCTGCAGCAGGCGGCGCATGGGCTGAGGACGGCGCATGTCGCCGACGATTTCCGCGAGGACGCGCTTCTGCGCGGCGGTGGGATGGAAGGGAAGCACCTGCTTGAGTGCATCGCGGACCGCTGACCCGGTTGTGAATGCCGTACCGGCGCGCTCGCGCATTTTGCGGCGCTTGAGTGAGAGGCCGAGCTCGAGGTAGAAGAGCTCCTCGAAGATGAGGCGGCGGTGCGCGGGTGAGGAGGCGGACATCAGCTCGTACATGGGCGTGCCGGCCTCGGGAAAGTGAGCTGCCCGGAGAGCAGCGAGTCGCCCCGGGAAGCCGAGGCGCGCGAGCATGGGCGCGGGAAGGGTCTCGGGGACGGCGGGGAGCTCCTGCAGGATGGACCAGAGGATGCGCCGCATCCAGCGGGACGTGAGCTTTGCGCCCCAGGCGGTGGTGCCGCCGAGCGATTCGTAGACCGGGACGATGCGGCCAATCTCGAGCATGGCGAACTCGGAGTCGGGATCGCCGGCCGAGGGCAGGATCTCAAACTGGGGCTGGATGATTTTGAATTTCGAGAGCGCGGGCGGCAGCGAGCCGGAGGACTCGGCGGCCTTGAAGGTTCGCGAGGATTCGAGCTTGCCGTAGACGGCCACCATCTGGCCGGGCTTGAACTTGTCTTTGAGGTAGGAACCGTGGAACCAGATGCATTTGACGGTGGCGAGGCCCTGGCCGAGCGTCATCTCAAACATGGGGCCGGAGCGGGTGCGGAGCAGGACGGAGCCGCGGACTTCTCCGATGATGGAGGCCATGCCGCCGGGGGTGAGTGCGGAGATGGGCTGCGGGTTGAGCCGGTCCTCGTAGCGGAAGGGCAGGTGATAGAGGAGGTCTTCGACGGTGTGAATGCCGCGGGTTGCGAGGTTCTCGCCGATCCGTTCGCCGATGCGCTTGACGTATTTGACCGGCGTCGAGAGTTCCAGCATCAGGTTGATGGTAGCAAGGGGTTGGCGGACCGGACCTGCGAAAGAAAAGGAAGTCGTGAGGGCGGCAAAGTAAGATGGAGGCTGGATGCATATCAACGAGATCTTTGCTGCCGACCAGACCACGGTCTCCTTTGAGTTCTTCCCGCCGAAGAGCGCGGCGGAGTCCGAGGCGCTGTACGCGAATATCGCGCTGCTCGAGAAGCTGCAGCCCTCGTTCGTTTCCGTGACGTATGGAGCGGGCGGATCGACGCGTCAACTGACGCACGATCTGGTGGTGCGTCTGAAGCAGACGACGTCGCTGGATCCGATTCCGCATTTGACCTGCGTGTGCCACAACGAGCAGGAGGTTGACGACATCCTGACGAAGTACGCGCAGGCCGGGATCAGTAATGTGCTGGCGCTAGGCGGTGATCCTCCACGCGATCTGCCCGATTATGACCGTACGCAGGACGCGTTCCACCATGCGGCAGACCTGGTGAGTTTTGTGAAGCGGTTCAATCAATCGGGCACGCATCCCGACCCGCGCGGGTTCGGAATCGGGGTGGCCGGATTTCCGGAGGGGCATCCATCCACTCCGAACCGGCTGGATGAGATGGATTTTCTGAAGGCCAAGGTGGACGCGGGCGCCGACTACATCTGCACCCAACTCTTTTTCGACAACCACGACTTCTACGACTTTCGCGAGCGCTGTGAGCTGGCCGGGATCCACGTGCCGATCATCGCCGGGATCATGCCCATTACGACGCTCAGCGGGATGAAGCGGATGGCACAGCTCGCGCTCGGAGCGCGGGTTCCAGCGAAGCTGCTGCGCGCGCTGGGGCGGGCTGGGGCGGATCCAGAGGCGGTGAAGCGGGTAGGAATTCACTGGGCCACGGAGCAATGCCGCGACCTGCTGGATAACCAGGTGCGCGGGATCCACTTCTACACGCTGAACCGGTCCGACGCGACTCGGCAGATCTACCAGAATCTGGGGCTGGCCGACAGCCTCGCGCTGCGACGCACGGAAGGCCAGGCAGTCTGATAGGCGCGACACTGGCTTAATGCGTAGAACGCCGCTATTGTTCTCAGGGTAGTGGTAATAGCGGGTTGATGCTGCGCGGAACGGAATGCAGGCGTCGAACCAGAAGAGGAGTAAGACGCTTGGGGATTCGTTTGCATTTCTGGGGGGCCGACCAGACGGTTACCGGCTCAAGCCACCACATTGAATGCGCAGGGCAGAACGTCCTGCTGGACTGCGGGTTGTTTCAGGGCAAGCGCGAGCAGGCGGTCGAGATCAACTCGCACCTGGCGCTGACGCCGGAGCAGTTGAAGGCCGGCGTGCTGAATGCCGTGGTGGTCTCGCATGCGCACATCGATCACACCGGATGCCTGCCGCTGCTTTCCAAGCAGGGCTACACGGGGCCGGTGTACACCACGCCCTCCACTATTGACCTGTGTTATCCGATGCTGAAAGACAGCGCCCATATCCAGGAGGGCGACGCCGAGTTTATGCAGAAACGGCAGAGCCGGCGGCGCGCCATCCAGATGCCGGAGGGACCTTCGCCGGTCCTGCCGCTGTACACGCAGGAGGACGCAGCGGCGATCTGCGATCGCATGCGGCCAGTGAAGTTGCACACGCCCTCGTTGGTGGCGGGCACTAAAGATGCGGGCTTCACGATGACCTCGTATAACGCGGGCCACATGCTGGGGTCTACGTGCGTGCTGATGGAGGGCACGGAAAACGGGAAGACGGTCCGGCTGCTGTTCTCCGGTGATGTGGGTCGCAAGAACCTGCCGATCATCAAGGACCCGGACCAGGCGCCCGCAGCCGACTACCTGATTATGGAGAGCACCTACGGTGACCGGCTACACTCACCAGCCACGGACGTGAAGCAGAAAGTGGCGGCTCTGGTGAAGAAGGTGACGGGGCGCGGCGGGCACCTGATTGTGCCGGCGTTTGCCGTGGAGCGGACGCAACAGCTGGTGCTGATGCTGCATGAACTGATCCAGGAGCAGCAGATTCCGGAGTTCCCGATCTTTGTGGACAGCCCGCTGGCCTCGGCTGTGACCGAGGTGTTCAAGAAGCACACGGAGGACTGGGACGAGGCTGCATGCGCCTTCTTCAACCGCGGGCAGGATGCGTTTGGCTGGAACCGGCTGCGCTACACGCAGACGGTGAACGAAAGCAAGGCGCTGAACGATTTGCATGTGCCTTACATGGTGATGTCGGCCTCAGGGATGTGCGAGGCAGGACGGATTCTGCACCATCTGCGGAACGGGATTGAAGACTCACGCAACCTGGTGCTGCTGACGGGATACCAGGCGGAGAACACGCTGGGACGCAAGCTTGAGGATGGGCAGAAGCAGGTGAACATCTTCGGCGAGCCCATGCAGGTGCGGGCGGAGATAGACTCCATTGACGCGCTGAGCGGTCACGGCGACCAGCAGGAGTTGCTGGACTGGATGGCTCCCGTAGCTCCGACGCTGAAGAAGGTCTTTCTGGTGCACGGCGAGCCATCGGCGCAGCAGGTGTTGAAGACAAAGATTGAAGAGCGATACAAGCTCGAGGTGATCTGTCCCCAGCGAGGAGACCGGTTTGAGGCAGCGGTGTGAGGGAGAGTTGCTGGTTGTTCGTTGCTAGTCGTTAGTTAGGGTGGCGCGATGCGTCGAGGCTTCCTGAGAACTGCTCGGTGCGTCAGTAGCCGTTGGCCAGCAGGTAGTCGACGGTGAGCCAGTCTTCGCGGGCGCGGGTTCTGCTCTCGGCGTACTTGCCGAGCACGTCTACCTCGAGGTTGACCTCCATGCCGGGCGTCAGTGCGTGCAGGTTGGTTGCGCGGTAGGTATGCGGCAGGATCGCGATGCGTATCTCGTCACCCTCGATGGCGGCTACGGTGAGGCTGATCCCCTCGACGGCTATGGAGCCCTTTTCGACCACGTAGCGCAGCAGTGGCTGTGGAACGCGGATGAGCAGGATCCAGTCTGAATCGTCCTGTAGGGTCTGCGTGCCCGAGATGGGATCGAGCGCGGTGAGTATGCCGACGCCGTCCACGTGACCCTGGACGACGTGGCCGCCCAGCGGGGCACCAGCCGGAGTGGGAAGCTCGAGGTTCACGGCAGAGCCTGGATGAAGCCGTGAAAGCGTGGTGCGCGCGACGGTCTCGGCGGCGAGGTCGGCCGCGAACCAGTCCGGCCCCATCTCGAGCGCGGTGAGGCAGACGCCGCTGACAGCGACGCTGTCGCCTTTGTGCAGCTGCTGGGCGATTCCCGGTGCGCCTACGACCAAGCGAGCCGCCCCGGCTCCGCGGGTAAAGGATCGCACCTCGCCGGTCTGTTCAATGATGCCGGTGAACATATTCCTAGCCTATCCCAGCCCAGGGGTCGCGCAGCACGCCGCGGACGAGGCGATCTTCGCCGATCTGGGTGCGCTCCACCTGCTGGAGTTTGGCTTCGAGCTCGGCGGTCTCGCCCCAGCCGGCGGCAAAGGGTAGAGAGCCGGGGCCCAGATCGGTTTGCGAGTAGAACAGCGCCGCGTGGTCGACGAGGCCGCCGCAGAGGAAGGCGCTGTTCAGGCGGGAGCCGCACTCCAGCAGGAGGCTGAGCAGATTGCGCTGGCCGAGCACGTCGAGGACAACCTCCAGATCGAGGCGGCCGCTCGCGCCGATGACGCGCATGACCTCCGCGCCAGCTGCTTCCAACTGGGCGACGCGGGCGGGCGCGGCCTCGGAGCCGCAGAGGATCAGCAGATCGCTCGCGGCAGACTGCACGAGGCGGGACGGAAGGGGCGTTCGGAGGAGGGAGTCGAGGACGATGCGCAGAAGCGGACGACGCCGCTGGTTGCCGCTGCGGTCCGTCAGCAGCGGGTCATCGGCCAGCACGGTCTCGACGCCGGTCAGGACGGCGTCGGCTGCGTGGCGCATGGTCTGGACCTGCTGCCTCGCCTCGGAGCCGGTGATCCAGAAGGTCTGGCCGGCAGTTCTCTGCCCGGCCGGAGGAGCGAGCATTCCATCCGCGGAGAGTGCGGCTTTGAGCGTCACGAGCGGGCGGCAGGTCCGTATCCAGCAGGCGAAGGCGGCGTTGACGGCGCGGGCTTCGGACTGGCAGAGTCCGGTTTCGACGGCGATGCCGGCCTGTCGCAGGCGTTCGAGGCCCTGGCCTGCAACGAGCGGGTTGGGATCGACGGTAGCGGCGATTACCCGGCGAACGCCCGCGGCGACCAAAGCGTCGGCACAGGGTGCGGTGCGGCCGTGGTGGCTGCAGGGTTCGAGCGTTACATAAGCAACGGCACCGTGCGCCCGGTCTCCGGCGGCACGGAGGGCGACGATCTCGGCGTGATCGCGCTGGTCGTAGTGGTGGGCGCCCTCACCGACGATAGTGCCATCCTGGACGATTACGCAGCCCACTTGGGGATTGGGTGAGGCAAGGCCGGCGGTGGCATGCGCCAGCTCAAGCGCACGGCGCATGAAGCGTTCGTCGTCGGAATGAGAATCGGAATGGGAGTGGGACGGGTCAGCCACCTGCACAGGATAGCCGGTAGGAGCTACTTCACCATGGACTCGACGAAGTCCTCACTGGAGAAGGGAAGGATGTCTTCCATTTTTTCGCCGACGCCAACGTACTTGACGGGCAGGCCGAGCTCGGTTGCGATGGCGAGCACGATGCCGCCCTTGGCGGTACCGTCCAGCTTAGTGAGGACGATGCCGGTGACGCGGGCGGCCTCTGTGAACAGCTTGGCCTGCTGGAGGCCGTTCTGCCCGGTGGTGGCGTCCATGACGAGCAGGGTCTGGTGCGGCGCGCCGGGAACGAGCTTTTCCGCGGTCCGGCGCATCTTGTCGAGCTCCTTCATCAGGTCGGACTTGGTATGCAGGCGCCCGGCGGTATCGGCGATGAGGATGTCAGTTCCGCGGGATTTGGCCGCCATGCAGGCATCGTACAGCGCGGCGGAGGGGTCGCCGCCGGTCTTGGTCTTGATGATGGGCGTCTCGGACCGGTTGGCCCAGACCTCGAGCTGCTCAATGGCGGCGGCGCGGAAGGTGTCGGCTGCGCAGAGCAGCACCGTCTTGCCCTGAGAACGGTACAGGTGGGCGAGCTTGCCGGTGGTTGTGGTCTTGCCCGTACCATTGACGCCGACCATCATCACGACGGTGGGAGGAGTGGATGCGACGACGTCGGGAGTGGCGACGTGGTCCAGTACCTGCTTGAGCTCCAGTTTCAGCAGCCGCTTGAGCTCTGCACCGCCTTCGATGCCATGGCGGAGAGCACGCTGGCGGAGGTTTTCAATGACGATGCGGGCGGTGGGGCCGCCGATATCGGCCTGCAGGAGAACGATTTCGAGCTCGGCGAGCGAGGTCTCGTCGATCTCGCGGGTAAGCGCCAGCACCTCGCCGATGGAGTCGGAGAACGACTCGCGGGTGCGGGTGACCGCCTGGCGCATGCGGTCGAAGAAGCCAAGCTTCGCCGGCGGGTTCTGCTGTGCTGCAGCCGGTTGAGCCGGTGTGCTTTCCTGCTCTTCGGGGACTTCGGAGTCCGGTTTACGCCGATTGAAAAGTGAAAAAGCCATGCAGATTCAGTGTATCAACCGAGCGTACCGGTGCTCCTCAGGCCAAGGTGACCGGGTGCACGACCGTGAGCTGCGAGCGCGGGGCGTTGGGTGTCACCGCATGGATTCTTTTTCCCGCGGGCCGCGCGATGAAAACGCCCGCGATCAGCAGGAGTAGCAACGCGATGCCTGACCAGATGAGCACGCGGGAAAATATCTTCGTGCCAGAGCCGATTTGTTTGCTTTCGAATTTGTCATCCAGTTTCGCCATACATCAGTGCGATGCGGGCGGGGCGAAAGATGCCGCCTACTCATCTCGTCCAGGGCGCGACATGAGCTGGCGAATCGCCTCATTGGGACTCTTGCCCTGGTGGAGGATGGCATGCATCTGCTCAGTAATGGGCATCTCCACGCCGTAGCGGGCAGCGAGTCCGAGCGCGGCGGAGGTGGAGCGGATGCCCTCGGCGACCTTGCCGTGCATATCGAGCAGAATGTCACGAAGTGCGCGGCCGCGGCCCAGCTCTGTTCCCACGGTGCGGTTGCGGGAGAGCGATCCGGTGCAGGTGAGTACCAGGTCGCCGACGCCGGAGAGCCCGGCGAGGGTAGGACGGCGTCCTCCGCAGGCGACGGCGAGGCGGGTCATTTCTGCGATGCCGCGGGTGATGAGCGCGGCGGCCGAGTTGTGCCCAAGCTCAAGGCCGTTGACCACCCCAGCGGCGAGAGCAATGACATTTTTCAGGGCACCCCCAAGCTCCACTCCGGCGACATCCACATTGGTGTAGAGACGCAGCGAGGACGACCCGAACTCGCGCTGGACGCGATGCGCGAGACCGGCCGCGGCAGAAGCCGCTACAACAGCCGTGGGTGTGCCGGCGGCGACCTCGGCTGCGAAGGATGGGCCGCTGAGGACAACAAGAGGGTTGGTGGACATCGCGGCGATGACCTGCGACATTCGCAGCAGCGTGCCCTCTTCCAGGCCTTTGGTGGCGCTAACGATGACCTGATCGCGAGCAAGCATGGGAGCGATCTCGCCGAAGATGCCGCGGACGTACTGGGAGGGCGTGACGCAGAGGACGATCTCGGCTTCAAAGATGGCGCGTACTTTGTCATCGGTCACGGCGACATCGGACGGCAGCACGTAGCCGGGTAAATACTGCTCGTTTCTTCCGCTCTCCGTGAGCTCGGCGGCGAGTTGGGGCGAATGGCACCACAAGGTGACATGGTGACCGCCGCGCCGCGCCAGCGAAATAGCAAGGGCAGTCCCCCATGCTCCGGCGCCAAGGACAGCAATGCGACTCATGCCTGCGCCTTTCCTGCATGCGCGCCACGGCCGAAGCGGCTTTCAGTACCACTGAGCAGGCGGCGGATGTTGCCGTGATGTTTGAGGATGACGAGCAGCGGAATGAACAAAAAGCCGAAGGTCAGGACCGGTGTCCAGGGCCGAACAAAGTACCAGGCGAAGAACGGCAGCGAGACGGAGGCGAGAATCGAAGCAAGCGAGACATATCGCGACACGGCAAAAACAGCCACGAACACCAGCACCGCACCTGCTGCCAATGGCCATGCAAGGGCGAGGAAGACGCCCATTCCGGTGGCGACGCCTTTGCCGCCGCGAAAGCCGAGCCACACCGGGAACACGTGTCCGATGACTGCAGCTATGGCGGCTGCCATGGCGAGGTCGTTGTTGCCACTTCCGAGGTGGCGGGCGAGCAGGACCGCGGCGAATCCCTTCAATAGGTCCAGCAGGAGCGTAGCAAGGCCCAAACCCTTCGCACCGGAGCGTGCGACGTTGGTTGCCCCGATGTTGCCGCTGCCTCTTTCGCGAATGTCTTCCTTGAGGAAGAGACGGACGAGTAGATAGCCGAACGGAATCGAGCCGAGCAGGTAGGCAGAGACAACCGAAACGATCCAGGGATTCATGTGCGCAGCTTCGAGTCTACCAAGCGACCGCGCAGGAGGCGTGGGGCTGTGAAGCTATGCGCGTTCGAGCAGAGCACGGCGCAGCAGCTCAAGCGCATGCTGGGAGGCCCAGAGGCGGATGCGATCGCGATCTCCGGTCAGACTCAGCTCCGTCACCCGCGGCTCTTCGCCCTGGAAGGCCAGCCCCACGTAGACCAATCCGATCGGCTTGCCGAGATCCACACCGGTGCCGGGACCGGGACCGGCGATGCCGGTGATGGAGACGCCAACCGAAGCTCCGGTGCGGCTCCGAATTCCTTCGGCGAGCGCCTTGGCTACTTCGGCACTCACCGGGCCGTTTGTTGCGATCGTTTCAGCGGGCACGTCGGCGAACTGGGTCTTGAGGCGGTCAGCATAGGTGACCGCACCGCCGAGAAAGTAGCGTGAGCTGCCGGGGACGGACGAGAGCCGTTGCGACAGTAATCCGCCGGTGCAGCTCTCGGCTGCGGCCAGCGTGTTGTGGCGCATGCCGAGCATGAGCAGTACGACTTCTTCGAGCGACTCGCCATGCGAGGAGAAGATCGCGTCGCCGAGCTCGGCTTCGATGCGTCCAGCCAGCTCATCGACGCGCTTCTGGGCCTCTGCTTCGGTGCGCTTGACGCAGACGAAGTGAAGCTGGATCTCGCCGGATCCAGCGAGGATGGTGGTCTCGACATCCTCATAGGGCTTGTAGATGGGCGAGGTGCGCGCATCCACCTGCGACTCCGGGATCAGAGCCATGCGCAGCATGCGCCGCGCCATGTGCCTTTCGGGCAGCGCCTGCTTGAGGCGGGGTCGGCACTCGGCCTCAAACATGCCCTTCAGCTCACGTGGGGGTCCAGGCAGGAGAATGACGATTTTGCGGTGGCTGCCAACCACGGTATCGAGATACTGCCCGGGCGCGCTGCCGTTCTGGTTCTCAAGAATGGTGGCGGTTTCAATGACGTCCGCCTGGCGCGCATTGTTGGGCGGCATGCTCATGAGCCTGGCGGCGAAGCGCTTGTAAATGCCGGCGAGCACCTCGTTATCTCGATGCAGCTTGAGACCGAGCGCGCCAGCGACGGCCTCGCGGGTGAGGTCATCTTCGGTAGGCCCGAGGCCGCCCGAGAAGATGACGATGTCGGCGCGGCCGATAGCGATGCGGGCAGCACTCATCAGGTGCTGGAGCTTGTCACCGACGATGGTCTTGAAGCCAACAGAAACGCCGAGCTCGTTGAGCTGCGAGGTGAGATAGAGCGAGTTGGTGTCCTGACGGAACGGGGTCAGCATCTCCGAGCCGGCGGCGATAATCTCGGCGATCATCGGTGCACCGTCCGAAACTGCGAGAGAGGCTGTGCTTCTTCGGCAAGTACGTTCAAGGCAGCGGCCGCCCTTCTATATCGAGAGCGACGTGGTAGAGCGCGTCCCGGGTCGCGAGCGCGGCCATACCGTCCTCCAGAAAGGCGAGGCCCACCAGATTGTTGCCTGAAAGCACCAGCGAAGCTTCGTGGGCGGGGGTGATGCGCACAATGCCGCGCTCTCCGCGCAGGGACGCCGCCACGTACAGGTTTCCGTCGACATCGAACGCAATGCCCTGGGCCCGGCCCAGTCCACGGTAGAACTCAGTCGTATGGCCGTCACGATCGATCGCATAGACGGCTTGGTTGCTGGAAGTTGTGGGGCCGGTGACGAAGAGCGTGCCCTGGTTGCTGAACGCCAGGTGATAGGCGGCGATGCTGGGCTCGAGCGTCGCGTAGACGAAGATCTGTCGTTCTGAGGACGGGCCGCGGTCCGGGCCAACACGGAAGATGGTTCCGGAGCGGTCGCCGACGTAGAGGTTGCCATCGCCGTCGAAGGCGATGCCGGTCGCAATGCCCATGCCCTCCGCATAGACGGACTTTTCCCCTCCGGAGGAGATCCGATAGACGGTGCCCTCCGCTCGCGAGCTGACATAGAGGAAGCCGTCGGGGCCAAACGCAAGGCCGGTTGCATTCATGAGGTCGCGGACGAATGGGCGCATCTGGAAATCGCGCGCGATGGAAAAAACCGAAACCGGAACGCTCTGCCCACGGGTGCCGGACATCGTCGAGTACACGGTGCCGTCTGAATCCACGACGGGATTGGCGACGGGGTGCAGGCCTTCGGCCATGGGCACTGCAACCCGGAGCGCCAAGCTGTTGCTTTTGACTGAGCCGAGGTCCAGCTCCACGTCCCCGGATATGGTGCCATCGAGGAGGCGGATGATCGCGCGGTCCGGCCGGCTGAGAGCGATATGCGCGGTGACGTCGCCCACACGCGCCAAGGGAAGAGCGCTGGCAGGGTCCGCCTGCAATGCGCTGCCCAAGAGCTCCACTTCGCCCCCCGGCATTGCCGCCCACGGGCGCAGGCTCTCAAGCCGCGGTCCACCTGATCTGCTTGCGTGCAACGAGGCCTTCATCGTCTTTCAGCGTATGCTGCGGATGAGTTCCCGCGCAATGGCAGGCGCGGCTTTGCGGGGATTGGGGAACGTTTGCGCGATTTAATCGAGGCCGTAGCGGGTGCACGGCGGCGGCTATTCCATGCGGGAGGCTGCCTGGCGGAGCAGCTCCTCTGCGGTGAGGCCGCGAATTGAGGCGTCGAGCAGTTCCACCATGTGAAAGGCGGGGAGAGCCTTCTCACCGCGCCTCCTCAGGCCGCTCATCAGCTGCAGCAGGCATCCCGGATTGGCAGAGACCACTGCGGACGCGTGCGCCTCCATCAGGTTGGCGACTTTCCTGTCGCCGAGCTGCTCGGCCGGCTCGGGCTGCAGCAGGTTGTAGACGCCGGCAGAGCCGCAACAGAGGGAGGCCTCGGCGATCTCTGCGACCTCAAGGCCGGGGATTGCCGTCAGCAGCTGTCTCGGTTCGCGGAAGATGCCCTGCGCGTGCCGCAGATGACAGGCGTCATGATATGCGACGCGCAGCTCAAGGGGATGACGTGGGGCGACAGGTGGAAGGTCGCAGAGCACCTCGGCGATGTCGCGGCACTTTTCGGAGAAGGCACGTGCCCGGTCTGCCCAATCGGGATCGTCGCGGAGCAGGTGGCCGTACTCCTTCATGGTGGAACCGCAGCCGGCGGCGTTGATGACGATGGTGTCCACCTCGACTGCCTCGAAGGCGGCGATCATTTTCTTCGCCATGGCTGCGGCCTGATCCTCCAGGCCGGAGTGGAGCATGAGAGCTCCGCAACATTCCTGCTGGGGCGGCACAAGGATCTCACAGCCTTCCGCCGCGAGCACCCGAGCAGTCGCGGCATTCACATGCGCGAAGAACACCTGCTGTACGCAGCCGGAGAGCATGCCCACCCGGCACCGAGGCGCGTTGGCTGGCTTGGTCTGCTCTGGCATTCTTGCTGCGTAGCTCGACGGAACACGAGGCAGCAGGGACTCCATCGCGGCAAGCCGCTTGGGTAGAAGATTCAGCAGGCCGGAGCCGCGCACCAGCGTCTGCAATCCCGATTGCTGGTAGAGGCGCAGTGGAAGGGCCATAGCGCGCAGTCGAGACGGATGGGGAAAGGTCGCAAACAGAACGCGTCGGAAGAAGGAATCCGATGTGTCACGCGGAATGTTTCGCTCCACCTGGGCTCGGGTGTCTTCGATCAGCTTCCCGTACTGCACTCCCGAGGGGCAGGCGGTCATGCAGGCCATGCAGCCGAGGCACTGGTCGATGTGCCGTTGGAAACTCTCGTTCAGCGGAGCCTCGCCCTCCGCTGCCTTCTGCATCATGTAGATTCGGCCGCGGGGCGAATCCATCTCTTCGCCCCAGAGCACGTAGGTGGGGCATGCCGGCAGGCAGAAGCCGCAATGGACGCAATCCGCCAGCAGGTCGCGGTCGGGAGGGTGATGTGGATCGAAGCTCGACGGCTTTGACGGGCTAATCTCCACGAGCGCGCTCATCGGCCGACCACCACACCCGGGTTCAATGTGCCCTTCGGGTCAAATCGACGTTTGATCTCCTGCATGAGCGCAGCCGAGGTGCCTACAGGCGGCAGCGTTCCCAAGCCATCGGCTGCACGGAGCACGGTCAGCGAGCCCTCGGGAGGCAGCAGCTCGCGCAAGCGATCTAAGTCAGCGACGCCGGGCACGCGCGCTAGCAGGATGCCCGACGCCTGGGCGACGGACTCGCCGCCCAGCCGGACGACTGCTGCGGAAATTTTCGCAATGTGGGACGGTAGCATCGTGAGCTTCGCCACTGTGCCATTCGTTTCGAAGAGACGGTGCCTTGCGCTGAACATGTCCACGCCGAGAGTGCCGGATACCCCCGCAAGCGCATCGAGCATACCAAGCTGGGCGCGCATTACCTCCTCCATGCACGCAAGCTGAACATCCAGTGCGTACCCGCCGGCGTTGGCTCGCAACTGCATGGCTTCCACGCTCAACTGCGAGTCCAGGACCTTCATCATCTGAGCGCCGCAGACGTCGGCTTCGGTGGCTTCGAGCGTCCACACTTGAGTGCTATGCGGAATGGAATGCAGCCGGAAGGTCACTTCGGTGACAACCGCCAGTGTGCCGTAGGCGCCGATCATGAGTTTGTGCAGGTCATATCCGGCGACATTTTTCACCACTTTGCCGCCGGAGCGGGCGACGGTACCGTCCGCAAGCACTAGGGTGATGCCGATGACCAGGTCACGCAGGCTGCCGTACTTCAGCCGCAGTGCGCCGGAGTCGTTGGTTGCAAGTATGCCGCCGACCGTCGCCTGTTCCGGCCAGAGTGGATCGAGCGCCACCTGCTGCGCATGCTGGGCGAGCGCCTTCTGCATGTGCGACCAGATGGTGCCGGCGCCCACGGTGGCGGTGAGGTCCTGCCAACTATGCTCGCGAACGCCCGCCAGGGCACGGGTCTCAAGCAGCAAGTCACCGGATATGGAACCAGGCCAGCGGCGCTTGGTGCCTGCACCGCGAATTTCGATCCCCACTCCGCTCGCGTCCGCCGAACGCACGAGCGCAACGACTTCCTGAGTGGATGCCGGTGAAGCCACAGCACGACCGTCGCGCTCGATGACTAGTCCCGCGCTTACGGCAGCCTTTACTTCCTCGATTCTGCTGGTTACGCTTTCCATCTAAAAATACTCGGCGACTCCTGCGCTCTCCAGCGGATGCGGAGTGTAGGGTCCGGTCTTCTCTCCGCATAATTTGGTTCGGGGAAATACTTTGTCGGGGTTAGAGAGATTGAGCGGGTCGAATGCTCTGCGCACACGGTGCATCGTCTCCAGATCGGGCTCGGAGAACATGTAGCCCATCGCTTCCTGCTTTTCCCTGCCGACGCCGTGCTCTCCCGTGATGGAGCCCCCGCGATCCACGCAGGCTTCAAGGATACGATAGGAGAGGTCCAGCGCGATCTGCTCCTGTCCGGGAATAGCTTTGTCGTACAGGACCAGGGGATGCAGATTGCCATCCCCGGCGTGGAACACGTTCGCCACGCTCAGGCTCACGGCGTCGGCCATGCGCGTGATCTCGTCGAGTATGTCGGGCAGCGAGGTCCGGGGAATTACGCCGTCCTGCACGATGTAGTTGGGGGAGATGCGGCCCACCGCGGCGAATGCGGCCTTGCGGCCTTTCCAGATCAGGCCCCGCTCGTCTGCGGTCTGGGCTCTCCGAACTTCCCACGCGCCGTTCTGGTTGCAGAGTGCCGTTGCCTCAGCGATCTGCGCCGCCACTTCTGCAGCAGGTCCATCGAGCTCGACCAGCAGCAACGCCTCGCACACGGGGTAATTCGGATGTACCGCCGCCTCCGAGGCCTTCGCCGAGAGCCGATCCATGATCTCGAGCGCTGCAGGAAGCATTCCCGCGGCGATGATGTCGGAGACGGTTTGGCCGGCAGCACGGATGGAATCGAATGCGGCCAGCAACACCTGCACCGTCTCCGGCCGCTTCACGATGCGGAGGGTGAGCTTAGTCGCAACCCCCAGGGTGCCCTCAGAGCCTACAAATAGACCGGTCAGGTCGTACCCGGGAGCATCCGGTGCGGAAGATCCGAACTGCACCATCTCGCCGCTGGGCAGCACGACGTCCATGCCAAGAACATGGGTGGTGGTGAAGCCGTACTTCAGGCAATGCGCGCCGCCGGAGTTCTCGGCTACATTGCCACCGATGGTGCACACGCTCTGGGAGGAAGGGTCCGGGGCATAGAAATATCCATAGGGCGCGACCGCATCGGTGACATGCTGATTGATCACGCCAGGCTGAACTTCCACCCGCTGGTTGGGGATGTCGATCTTGAGGATCCGGTTCATGCGGGCGAAGCTGATGACGACGCTTTTCTCCGCCGGAAGCGCTCCTCCGCTGAGTCCCGTGCCTGCTCCACGGGCGACAAACGGCACGCCATGGCGGGCGCAGGCCTGCACGACAGCCTGTACCTGCTCGGCGGTACGCGGCAGCACGACCGCACCGGGGAGGGTCCGGAAATTGGTCAGGCCATCACACTCGTAGGTCTGCAACTCATTTGCAGCCGTGATCAGCCCGTCCGGAACGGCGGCGCGCAGGTCAGCGAAGATAGCGGAATCGGACATGCAGATTTTCCATCTTACCTCTCGGAGGCGATGCTGCGCAGGCGGCCCCGGACACGCATGAACCGGGTGCCTGGAGGCTGCTCAGTGAGGCCGGGCGAGGTAAGCGTAAAGCATGGTTTCCACTCCGACCAATGTTGCGAGGAAGATGCTGTGCTTCAGCGTGAATCGGAACAGCTGCGCCTGCTCGTCAGCAGGCATGCCGGTGGCGGCGGCGGCGACGGCTATCGATTGAAGACTGATCATCTTGCCCATGACACCGCCTACCGAGTTTGCCGATGCCACAAGCACAGGGTTGAGGCCGAGTTTGCTGGCGCTCACCACTTGCAGATTGCCAAAGAGGGCATTGGAGGAGGTGTCCGAACCGGTAAGAAAGACGCCCAGCCAGCCCATCAGGGGACTGAAGAAGGGAAAGACTGTTCCGGTAGCGGCAAATGCCAGCCCAAGCGTTCCCGTCGCGCCGCTGTAGTTCATCAGGTACGCCATCCCAAGCATGGCCGAGACGGTAACGGTCGGCTTGATCAACTTGCGTGCGACGGAGGTGAGGACTGCGCCAAGCTCGCGCAGGGACATGCGAAGGAACACTGCGGCAAGCAGCGAGGCCAGCATGGCCGAGGTGCCCGAGGCGGAGAGCCAGCTAAAGGTATAAATCGCTCCATACTTCGAGGGCGTGGCCACTACAGGCGGCATGCGCAGAACCAGATTGTGCAGTCCCGGCCAGGGAACCTTTACCGATAGCGCATCGAGATGCGCCAGGATGCTTGGCTGCCCCCACAGGAGCACGAAGATAACCAGAAGCGTGTAGGGCAGCCACGCATCCCAAATCTCGCGCCAGGTGTGTTGCGGGCGGTCACTGCGCAGCTCCATAGTGTATTCGCTATTGACCGCGGGCCTCCAGAACCGCAGCAGCAGAATCAGCGCTCCCATGGCGCAAAGCGAGCTAAGGATATCGGCGAGCTGCGGCCCGATGAGATTGGAGATGGTTAACTGAATTCCGGCGAAGACTACGCCGCAGGTGACTACAGCCGGCCAGATCTCGGCCATTGCTCCCGCGCCGCTGGTTACCAGGACAATGTAGGCGGGCAGGCAGAGCGAGAAGGGAAAGGTCAGGCGCCCGGTGACCGCGCTCAGCTGCTTCAGCGGAAGTCCAGTGACCCCGGCCAGCGTAATGATAGGGATGCCGATGGAGCCGAATGCGACCGGGGCCGTATCGGCCAGCATGCATAGCGAAGATGCGTAGAGCGAGGTGAAGCCGAGGCCCACCATCATCGCCGCGGCCACGGCGACCGGCGTCCCGAAGCCGGCGCAGCCCTCAATGAATGCGCCAAAGGCAAATGCGATCAGCAGCGCCTGTACGCGCTTGTCGGAGGTCACGGATCCGATCGACTCCTTGATGATCTCAAACTTGCCGGTGACGACTGAGATCTCATAGAGCACCAGGGCCCAGAAGACGATCCACGAAATGGGGAACAGGCCGAAGCAGGCTCCGTCCAGAGCGCTGCTGATAGCAATGGCCGGGGGCATGCGATATCCGGCTACGGCGAGCAGCAGCGCCGCAGCGAGTCCGGAGAGCGCCGCGATCCAGGAAGCCTTGCGCTTCACGGCGAGAAGGTAAAGCAGCAACAACGTCGGCAGGATCGCAAGTGCGGCTGACCACCCGAGACTATTTCCGACCAGAACATACCTCTGCTGCCAGATCCCACCCATCCACTGCACCTCGGTCCACAAACTTCTTTGACCGAAATAGTACGGCCCAGCAACTACTTCGATCAAAACAGCTTGGCAACGGGATCAGGGAACTAACACTTTTGTGGCGGTCCGATGTACCTCTTTGGGTATCTCTTCTGCAGCGGAAGGTTGTTACCTTTTTTTAGGATTCGCTAATAAACAGGAGCCGCATTGCGCATCCGGAGGACGATTCACCGTGAGCAATTTGAAGCTTGCCTTCCTGGCGTCCGTGCTGCTGTTCGGCTGTACGACTCGGTTGCGCGCCCAGGACGGTTGCATCGATTCGCCGGAAAATCCGACGGTTGTGCTTGCAATCCTCGGATCCGCCGGGGCGTTCTACTCCACGCTGCGCCACCGCGCCAAGCGTAACCGGTAGAGCCCGCAAATGGCGGCGTCGTCGCAGTCGATCGATCTCACCGCGGCGGCGGGCCCCTCCTCGCGTCTTCCCCGGAATCTGTGGCTCTATGCGGCGGCTGCGCCGCTGGCACTGCTTACGGTCCTGCCCTGCCTGGGCTTTCTTTGGGCCTCCTGGACCGGCGATCCGCTGAAGTCGGTAGGTATCTTCGTTCCGCCGGTTTGCTTCGTTCTGATTCTTCGTGCCTGGCGCAGTCTGGGCTGGAACGTTGAGTGCAACTGGTGGGGGTTGGCGCTGATCGTTGTCAATGCAGGAGTCGGCTGGATCCAGCTCCACTCGATTCTGCTGCTCGTGATATCGCCGCACTGGACCACTGCGATTCCGCCTGTTTCCTTGCCGCTGATGTTATGCACCGCTGGCATTGTGCTGATGTTTGGCGGGTTGCGTCTATTGCGAGCAGCCCTGTTTCCTATCTGCTTCCTCTGGTTCGCCAATCCGGTTCCGCGTGCGTTCAGCCTGAAGGTCGACCTGCCTTTGCAGACGCTCTCGGCGCATGTCGCCCGGAGCTTCGCATTGCATCTGGGGCAGTCGCTCACGCCTGACCACCTGCGGCTGATGTTCACGCCGGAGTTTGGAATGTTTATTGCGCCGGGCTGCAACGGAATCCGCGGCTCCGTGACGATGGCGCTCATCGCGATCGTGGCAGGGTACATCTATCGCTTCCGCTGGTACATGAATCTGGCGGTGGCAGCCGGAGCAGTCGCGCTCGGCTATCTCTTCAATCTCCTGCGGCTCTGCCTGCTGGTGCTTTATTACGTTGTGGCGCTGCACCTGCCCTGGCTTCAGTCTCGCGCTGAGATGGGCGACTACATCATCGGCGGAGGTCTGTTTCTGTTCGGGTCGGTGCTTCTGTTTGGAGTGATTCACCGGCTGCGGGACAGTGAACCGGCGCCGGTCGTTTCCAGCACTCCCCATCGACCCTCGATTTTGCCGCTGGCCCCGGCGGCAGCGCTGGTACTGGTCGCCTGCCTCGCCGGTGTGGGATTTGCTTCGGCGCTCTACACGAACACGGTCTTCCTGCGCAGCGCAGCGGAGCGTTTCCCCAGCGAATTGCGAGGCTATTCCCTGGTGCGCACGTGGGAGGAGAAGCTGAATACCGGGGTGGTCGTCTACCAATGGGCAGAATACGCCGCGCCCAATGGCAGACCGGTCACCATTGGAATTTCGCCGGAGCTCAGCTGGCACGACCCGCTGATCTGCCACACCGTACGGGGTGAGCACCCGGTGAGTCAGGGCCCCATGGCGCTCCCTACAGCGGGCGATCCGGTTAGCTTCAACTCTGCCCAGTACTTCGACGGCATCACGTATACGCTCGAGGCGTCCACCCAATGCTCGGGGGGCGACTGCAATGAGTTCGCCACGCCGCAGAGACACTTCGGCCTGGTTTACACGCGCCTTGACCGCGGATCGCTGCTGGAGCACCCGTCACGCTCGTTGCCCGTGATCGTCCGGACGGAGCTGCCGGAGCCGGGCGTGTCGGTGAGTGACGCCCGTTTCCGACTTGCGGAGTCGGTATCGTCCTTTGTGAGTGCCGTGAACCTGGGAGAGTTGACACGCCCGTGAGCCGCAGGCCGGCGCCATCTTCCGCTTTCGTTCCGGCCGGGTGGCTGCTTCTCTCAGCCTTCGTCGCTGGACTGGGTGGCTGCGGCGGGTCCTCTTCCACGAGCACGGACATCGTGCAGAATCCGCCGCCGAGCGGCTACTCTGGTCCGGCAATCGCCGGCAAAGCCTCTGCGGGCGCACAACCACTGATTGGCGCGTCCGTGCAGCTCTACTCGGCGGGCAGCTCCGGCAATGGTTCAGCAGGCATCGCGTTACTGACACCGGCGGTAACCACAGACTCCGCCGGTTCCTTCTCCATCTCTTCCGGCTATACCTGTCCGGCTTCCGGGTCGGAGGTTTATGCGATTGCGCGTGGTGGCAAAGCAGGGGCAGCAGTGTCGGCCAATGCTGCGATTGCCTACTTTGCCGCGCTTGGTCCGTGCAGCAAGCTCCCCGCCAGCTTCGTGGTGAATGAAGTTACGACTACGGCAGGCGTCTACGCTCTCACGCAGTTTATGTCTTCCGGCGGAAACGTCGGGGCAAGCGCAACGAACGGCACCGGACTCCAGAACGCATTCAATACGGCGGCTGCACTCGCGGATCTCAGCTCCGGAGCGAGCCCTGGAAGCTCGTTTGCTTCCAACGGTGCCTCACCCGCAGCTATGATCGACACGCTCGCGAACGCACTGAATGCTTGTGGAGTCTCCTCAGGTTCCGTCTGCACCTCGCTGTTTGCAGCAGCTACGCGCAGCGGCTCAGCGGGGCCGGCTAACACTCTCGATGCTGCTCTGAACATCGTCCGTAGTCCGGCCACAAACGTCGCCGCAGTCTACTCGCTGGCTTTATCTTCCCCCGTGTTTGCTCCCGCGCTCAGCTCCGCTCCGGCCGACCTGACGCTCTATGTCGATTATTCCGGCGGCGGGTTGAACCAGCCCACAGATCTTGGCGTAGACGGCAACGGGAACGTCTGGGTCGCGAACTACGGTAATGCTGCGTCGCTCTTTTCCCCTCTGGGCAAGCCGGTATTCAGCAACGGCATCACTGGCTTCGGGTTGAGTGCCTCTTACGGACTGGCGATCGATGCGAACAACAATGTCTGGATTCCCAACGAACCCAGCACCGGCTTGGCCGGCAACAGCGTGAGCGTGCTGAATCCCAGCGGACAATCGATCGCCGGGACGGCAGGTTTTACCAACGGGGGGCTCAACTACCCGATCGCGGTTGCCATGGATTCCGATGGTTCGGCATGGGTAGTGGATTATGGCAACTCGCACCTGACACACCTCAGCAGCACCGGCCAGGCGCTCTCCGGAAGCACCGGCTACGCAAATCCGCAGCTTGCATTTCCAGTAGCCGTCGCCGTCGACCAGAACCACAACGCCTGGGTCGCCAACCAAGGCAGCGGAACCGTTACCCGGGTTTCCCCGGATGGATCTCAGTTCACCAGCTACGCCTGCTGCAATGCACCCTCAAATCTTGCCCTCGACGGATCAGGGAACGTTTGGGTTGCCAACTTCTATAGCGACAGCATCAGCGAAATTTCCGCAGCAGGAACCATTCTCTCGACCGGGTACAACGGCGGAGGCCTCAGCCATCCGCAGGCGATTGCTATCGATGGGGCGGGCAACCTCTGGATCGCGAACTATCGCGGTTCCTCGATCACAGAGCTCGCAGGCGCCGGCAGCGGCACTCCGGGGGTGGCGCTTTCGCCCTCCACCGGATATGGACCGCACACTGCCATGAGCGAGTCATACTCCATTGCTGTGGATGCGAGCGGCAACCTCTGGATATCCAACGTGGGGAGCAACACTGTGACGGAATTCGTTGGGCTTGCCGCGCCGGTACGCACACCTTTGGTTGGGCCACCCAGCGCGCCCTGAGGATGGAAGGTCAGACTACGGCCGCACACCCAGGGTGTTGTTCTGCACCCCAACGGAGAGCGGAGTGACGACAGGGGTCGCAGCGCCGATCAACTGGGTCACAGTCGAGTCATAAGGATTCGCGGTCCACACATTTCCAGAGCCATCGATCGCGATGCCGAAGGGTGAGCGAAGGCTGCCGCCCTGGTAGCCAGTGGAAGGGGAGAGCAGGGATCCATCGTTCGCCAGCTCCACAACCGAGCTCTGCACATTGAAGCCCAACACTCCAAGGCAAGCGACCCAGACATGACCATCGCCGTCCACTGCAATGGCATCCGGAGAATCGATGCCGTCCGCCTGATATCCACTGGAGGGGGACAACGCCGTACCGTTGCTGGCAAACTCAGTCACATTGGTGCTGCTAGTTGAGCTTCCGTAGCTCGCCACCCAAATGTTGCCTGAGTGGTCGACCGCGAGGGCTACAGGCTTGTTCAGGCCGCCGCCGGTAAAGCCGGTTCCTGAGAGCAAGGTGCGTGAGCTTGAGAACTCTACAACGGTGGAGCTGTCACGGCTTGCCGCCCACGCGTTTCCGGAGGCATCGATGGCCATGCCGAGCGGCACTTTGAGGCCGCCCGTAAGTCCGGTGGTACCCGAGAGCAAAGTGCCGCCGTTCGAGATCTCGTCCACGGTGTAGGGGCCGCTGCAGAAAGAGTTGCCGCAGTCGGATGCCCACACGTTGCCGGAGCCGTCTACCGCCACATTCCAGGGATTCTTGATCCCGACAGCAGTGTATGTGGCACTCACGGAACCAGTGCTGGAGACCTTTATAAGTGATCCATCCGCTTCGGCTGGCAGCCATACGTTTCCGCTGGGATCGATCGCGATCCCATGGAACTGGCCGGTCGTACTGGAGACGAGATAGCCCCCGCTTGGGGATAGCGGATTTCCATTCGGCGCCAGCTCGGTAATCGCTCCCGCTCCACCGGTATCGGTCACCCAGACGTCTCCACCTGAATCGATTGCAATGGCTGACGGATCGTCTAATCCACCTCCGGTGTAGCTGATCCCGACCGTGAAGTCGTTGGGCACTGCACTGAGCTGCGGAGAGAAGGGAGCCTGGGCGGTCGGCAGACCAAAAAGCGCGGCGATGTTGGATCCGGGATTGTGCGCGATGTTGATGGCTGCGCTCGCAGTGTCCGTGGGAGCGGTTCCGCTTGAACCACTGAACTTCGCATTGTTGAACAGCGTGTAGCACGCGGTTGCATTCGGCGGCCCGATCAGCGATCCGCTGGAATTAATGCAGCTGGCAAGGATGTCCCCAAGCGTGTTGAGAAGCTGCTGCGGAACCGTTCCGTTGGCTCCCGGCGTTGCCGTACGCGCTGTGCCTGTGGCCAAGTCGACCAGATTGCTGGCATTCGCGAATGCATTCTTGATTCCAGTCGTCGCTGCCGTGCTCCCGGAGCTGGAAACGTGGGTCGCGTCACTGGCGAAGCCTGCCATGGCGTACGCTGCAGCCACGGTCGTCAGTTCATTCACCGCAAGCGTCGGAGTGGCTGAAGCGAAAGTGTGGGTACTCGGGCAGTTCCCCAGAACGGCCATCAAGCCGGAAGAGGTATTGTTTCCCGCGCCCGAGCTGCCGCCCAGAGCATAGAGGTAAACCTGGGTATTCGGGGTGCAGGTGTAGTCAGCCGTGATGGAGAAGGCGCCGCTGGCATTCGACGTGACGTATGCTCCGATCGAATCCGCTGTTCCGGTGGAACCCGCATTCAGCAGCGACACCGACGCATTACTGCTTGAGGGTGCGATTCCACGACCGGCATTGCCGGTGGTATTCGCGGCCAGGAGATAGATGTGCGCGCCGGAGATTGGCTGCTGTCCACCGTGCACCGTGCCCTGGATTGACACGCCTGGCTGCGCGGTCGGTCCGGAAAGCGTGCCCACAGCGCAGCCTGTAAGCAGAACAGGAAGAGACAAAACCACGGCCAATCCACATCGCATACTTCACCCCAGCTGGAGCTTCGGGACGCTCTGCGGAACTCGTCCTACAGCGCAGAAAAGTCTCCCTTTATGGTCGCCCAGGCCTATTCTGACGCTGAATGGCGGAAAAGTTGTAAATTTCTAATCTTTCTCTGGTGGGGTGAGTGCCATATCCATAAACAAGTAGTCCATGGGCCAGCCGGGCTTTATGCCCGCATGACGGACCACCACGGCGAGCTGGGCGTAGTGGCGAATCGCGTGCAGCATGGCATGCAGCAGCACAGCGCGCCTGGTGGCCGTCGCTGCGCCCATGGATCGGGTGACAAAGTGGATGCGTTCGTTCCAGTCCACCTCCCGGCCCAGCTCCTGCCGAAAGAGTTGCACGGCACGCGCATGAGTCGCGTAAATCGCCGCCGAGGAGTTGTACGGGATATCGCTGTACTCCGTCGCGGGTAGCCCGGCCAGTCGCTCGGCGTATCGCAGTTCCACGGCAACAATGTGCTGCAGCACGCCGCCAACGGTCGCCGCGCCCGCGATATCGCACTTAACCTCGAGCAGTTCCGGGTGCTGCTCCAGCAGGGAGCGCCACTCCGTCGAAGTCTTCTCCAGCCACCCCAGCAGCTCTTCCGCACCCATTGTGGGAATCGACATACTCTACCTCCCTTACAGCCCTTCGCGGAGCGCCCTCCAGCCGATGTCGCTCCGGTACTGGATCCCGTCGAATGAAACCTTCCGCAGCGCCGAGTAGGCGTGGCTCAGCGCAACCTGCAGCGCGGATCTGCCGTCCTCCGCATTCTCCGCGGAAGACGTAATCGCCAGCACGCGACCTCCTGCAGTTACCACTCGCCCGTCTTTGAGAGCGGTTCCAGAGTGGAAGATGACCGTATCGGAGTTGGCGGCCGGATCCAGCCCGGAGATCGGCTGCCCCGCAACATACTTGCCCGGGTACCCTCCGCTTGCGGCAATCACACAGGCGCTGGCGCCAGGTCGCATCCGGATCTGGAGCTTGTCCGCCGTACCGTCAATGGCTGCTTCGAAGAGGTCAACGATATCGGTCTGCAGCCGCACCAGGATGGCCTGCGTCTCCGGATCGCCGAAGCGGGTGTTGAACTCCAGCACCATCGGCAGCTTCGACCCATCGGCCTGCGGAACCATCATCATTCCGCAGAAGAGGATGCCTTGGAAGGGCATCCCCTCTTCGGCCATCTTGTCCACGGTGCGCTGAGCCACGTTTTTCAGCAGCCAATCGCTAGTTTCTTCTCTCAGCAGCCCGTCACTGGTGTAGGCGCCCATGCCCCCTGTGTTGGGGCCGGTGTCGCCCTCACCCACTCGTTTGTGGTCCTGGGCGGCGGCCAGTGCTACCGCCGTTCTGCCATCACACAGCGCGAAGAACGAGACCTCTTCGCCCTCGAGAAACTCTTCCAGCACCAGCTCCGTTTCCGCAGATCCCAGCAGGACGCCCGAAAACATCTCTTCCGCGGTACGTTCTGCCTCTGCGTGGGACTGGCAAATCACCACACCTTTGCCTGCGGCAAGACCGTCAGCCTTTACTACGACCGGCGTCCTAAACTTCGGAAGCGCCTTGCGCACTTCCTCGATCGAGGTACATCTGGCGTATGCGGCGGTTGGAATGCCGTGCCGCTGCAGGAAAGCCTTGGCGAAGGCCTTGCTCGTCTCCAGCCGTGCTGCCGCCTGAGTGGGTCCGAAGACGCGGAATCCATGCGCGGTCAGCTCGTCCACGACACCGGCGGCCAACGGCAGTTCCGGTCCGATGACCACCAGGTCCGGCTGCTCTTCGGTAGTCAGCCGGGTTACAGCCTCACGATTCCCGGGGTCTACCGGCCTGCAGCGAGCGAGTTGCGCGATGCCAGCGTTGCCGGGTGCGCAGACCACCTCAGTTACTTTGGGGGATCGCCGCAGCGCCCAGACAATCGCGTGCTCCCGGCCGCCGCCACCAATCACCAGCACCTTCATGCGTTCCGTTCGCTCCTTATTCGGTTCGGCCTGTCCTGGGCTGCGCCATCACCAGACCGCGTGGGGTGGGCAGCAGCACGACTGAGATCAGTCCTTCGCGCTCCATCTTTAGCGCGGCCTCCCGCACCACCTTCAGGTGCGAGCTGGCGTCATGCATCAGAATGATGCCGTTTGGGTTCATCTGCGGCAGGAATCGCTTCACCTCCTGCTCTCGAATCGGCATGTCTGAGTCCGAGAACAGCAGGTCGATGGCGCCTTCCACCTTCATTTCCAGGCTGGACTCGTTGCGCAGCTCGACCCATTGTTTCAAAGGCGAGCTCTCAATCTTCTGCTTCGCTTTCGCGAAGACCACCGGATCGTATTCACAACTGATCACGCGGCCCTCGCCATTACGCTCCAGCCCGCGAGCGATCCACTCGGTTGAAACTCCCAAAAATGATCCTGTCTCTACCACCAGCCTGGGCTTGATCGTGGTCACCAGGGCAGCCAGAAACTCCAAGACCTCCACCTCAGCGGTCATGGAATCGACCATGCTCCAGCGCTGCGGCTCCGGGCACTCCGGAGTGGCGCGGTGATATTCCGGGCTAAGCGTTCCGGCCGCACGCTCGTGCTGGAGCATCACCTTGTGCTCCTGCTTCAGCTTTTTCGAGAAAAACCCCATCGTGGCTATGGTATAGCTTTGTTCCGGGTGAGGCGTCCGGGCTGACACGCGAGAGCGCCGCTCGGCCCGGGAAACGGGGAACGAGCGGCGCTTAGGATGGAAGCGAATGCAGCGTTATGCTGCGGGGCTGTTGCGATGCACGAAGTGGTACGGAGGCCAGGGCCCGGAGAGCTGCATCTGGCAGTCCTTCAGTTCGTGGGTGGCGGAGGAGTACTTGTTCTGGTAGCGCTCCACTGTCTTGTGGTCGATCAGATGTGCGATGTCCAGCAGCATCTTGCCCGACTCCATCCGCTTGCAGGTAATCTCTTCGGCGATGGGGAGGAACATGCGGTGCATCTGGACGGAAAGGGCGCGCGCCTTGGACTGACGCTCCCGCTGACGCATCGCGTTCTCGCGCAGGTTGGTCAGATAGTGCTGGCCCACGGAAAATTCGCGGTGCAGACCGGTGTTGGGGCAGATGTCGTCGACAACCACCTTCAGGTGCATCTCCGCCTTGCCTCGCAGCCGTTCCACGTTAGCAGTGAAGTGGCGTTGGTTGGATCGAACCGACCGGCGCAGGGCATCGTCATCGGGGAAGGTCGTGCCAAAGCGGAAGGGAAGTACGGTGGAAAGTTTGAAGCACTCGGCTATCACCCGGGCGTGGTCCTTGGCTGCGCCCTGATCCATCCGAGCAGAGTCTTCGGCGCTGTGCTCCGAGACGATGACTGCAAGTTCACTTGCTGGAAAGAGAAAGATCTGATTGCCAAACAGACCGGTAACACCGGTCAGCGGCATGGGGCGTCTGTGCCGGCAAAGTTCCGGAAAGGAATTTCGTTCTGCAATGCAATAGGCATACCAGGACATCGTCGTATCACTCCAAAGCGCAGGAATTTCTTACCCCAATGAGAGAAATGGGGTAAAACCACGTACCAACCGCCCGATCGGAGTCGCGTGCCAGCCGGGCTTTTCATGGGGAATTTGCAACCTTGCCTCTGTCCAACGCGCCCGGAAAACAACCTTCTGAACCGAGCGCGAAACGGATAGTATGCCCATGAAATGACAATTGGCAAGCTCAAAATTTGGGGCAATGCACCTGCTGCTGCCCGATGCAAGTAACCATCATTCAGGCAGATGGTTACGAAAGGTGAAGCTCTAGGCCAAGCTGCCGCCTCAGGATAGGTCGGGCCTCTCCGGGCAATTAACCTGTGGCTCGGCTAACGGCGAACAGCGGCAAACCGGCCCGGTCGAAAGGGCTCAATTGCCACGTCCGGCTCTTCCCCCGCAATGGCCTGGGCCATCACACGTGCAGTTGCCGGAGCCAATAGGATTCCGTCGCGATAGTGACCCGTGGCGTGCCAGCAGTGCCTGGCCTGACCTTGCCCCAGCACCGGCAGCAGGTCTGGAGTTCCGGGCCGCAGACCTGCCCAGCTCTCTCCGTTGGCAGCGATCTCGAGCTCCGGCAAAAGCGAACGTGCGGCGCTGGCGATCCGCGCGACCGTTTGCTCGTCCACATTGGAGTCGAACCCCGCCTGTTCCAGGGTGGATCCTGTCGTCACCCGGCCATCCCCCCTGGGGATCAGGTAGATACCAGGGGCCCGCACGACACATCGCAACCGCTCTGGAGCACATTGCAGGTCGATCATCTGCCCCTTCACCGGAGCCACCGGAAGCCGTTCCAGCCCTAGTCCAGGCTCGCCCGCCCAGGACCCGCAACAGTTCACAAACTCAGCCGCGGAGACCGTTCCTACTGAGGTTCGAAGCTGCACTGCTCCCCCGTGCGGATCGACGTTTCGTACTGCCGTGTGCTCCAGCAATATTCCCCCGGCGGCGACGAACGCCTTCGGCAAAGCAGCAGCCAGATCTTTCGGGTCGAGGCTATCCTCTTGCAGCCATTCGTAGATCGTGTCTCCGATCTGCAGGCCGGGGGCAAACTCGCTGACCTCCGCCTCGCTCGTTAATGTTGCGTCGTGGCGGGCTCGGTCCACGTGCTGCATGGTCCAGCGGGTCCTCACCGGAACCTTCAGGCTCGACAGTTGCTCCACACGATCCAGAAACGCCGGATAGAGCTCAGAACTCCGTAAACAGAGCGGCATCAGCGCCATTGGATTCTGCGGATCATGAACGGCCAGCATTCCCCCGGCTGCGGAGGATGCGGCACGCATCGCTGCGTCCCGTTCCACCACCGTTACCGAGTACCCACGACCCAGCAGCTCAAGTCCGAGTGCGAGTCCGATGATGCCGGCACCCGCAATCGCCACGTCACTCACCGTCTCCCCAGCCATCACAGGTATGAATTACTTCGACTTGCCCGGCGTACTCCGGCTTGCATCTTCTGCCTTGGCCTGATTCTTCCAGCTCGGCCCCGGAGTGCTCTTGCGCACGGTATCCCCCGGCCGCGATATTCCGACCAACTGTAGCAGTCTGCCCAGCACCTCCAGCACCGAAGCCATCCCATTCGCCCTCTCTGTAAACCTAAGCTGTTTTCTACGCTATTTTTTAAGGATGCGCCCGCTGGAAGCCTTCCCCCATGCCGCGGCAATTCAATGTCTCGCGGTTTGCCTGCTGCTCTGCCACTTCGGCCTGGCGGAACCCGCCCCCAAGGGGGACGCGGGTCCGAAACCAGCACCCGACGTTATCTTCTTCACCAACGGCGATCAGCTTTCCGGCACCCTCGAGCGAGCGGTCGGCAACTCGATCATCTTCAAAAGCGATGTAGCGGGCGAGATCACCGTTCCCCTCGATAAGATCAAGGAACTCCGTTCCACCGGCAGCTTTGCCGTGCTTCGTAAAGACATCCCCCCGACCCGCAGAAACGTCTTCCCCGGCACTCTCGACTACCGGGACGGCATACTTACGGTGCTCAGTCCGCTTGCCGCACCTCAGAATGTTCCTGCGGCGCAGGTCTCCTACATCATCGACCAGCCCACCTATGACATGGAGCTGGAGAAGAAGCCCGGCGCGTTTTACGGCTGGCACGGCTCCATCAGCGGTGGAACCACCATTGTCCGTTCCACCAGCAACGGATCCACCTACACCGCCGGAGTCACGCTAACCCGCGCCATTCCAGCAGTGCCATACCTGCCCGCACGCAACCGTACCGCGTTCAACCTGCAGGAAACGTACGGCAAACTCACCTCGCCGGTCATTCCCCAGACTCAGCCGCCCAGTCCACCCTCGGTCGCCCTCACCAGCATCTTCCACTCGGATCTGGAGCGCGACGAGTACTTCTCCACTCGCTTCTACGGACTGGTGCAGACCAGCTTTGACCACAATTACTCGCAGGGACTTAATCTGCAACAGGTCTACGGCGGAGGCATCGGCTGGACTGCCATTAAGGATGCCCGCCAGGAACTCGACGCCAAAGCCACGGCACAGTACGAGAAGCAGGAGTTCGAGACCCCTGCAAACAACATGAACCTGATCGGCTCCACGATCTCGGAAACGTACCATCGCGCCCTGCCGCGCAGACTGGTCTTCACTGAGACTGTTAACCTGCTGCCTGCCTGGAACGAGCTGCACGCATACTCAGCCAACGCCAGCGGCGGCCTGATCCTGCCCCTTTTCAAACGGCTCTCACTCTCCGTCACTACCTCGGATAACTTCCTCAATGACCCGGCAGCAGGCTTTAAAAAGAACAGCTTCCAGTTCGTTACCGCGGCCTCTTACACCTTGCGATGACGAACGATCTCGCTACTTCGCCGTGAGGATACTCATCACCGGATCGGGCAAGGCCTGGTTTGCATTTTTCAGCAACAGAGTCACCTGCCACAACTCCGTATCGCTGAGGACGTGGTCATAGGACGGCATCCCGGTTAGCCGGATTCCATTTGCCACCTTCCAATACGTGACCCCCGGTTCGTCATCGCTGACGCCTACCACCCCTCCTCTCGGGTGCTTCTTCCAGAGCTGAGGTGCCTGCGGGTACATGTGCTTTGCAAATGGGACATCGTGCCCCGGAGTTCCATGGCAGGAGGCGCACTGCGCCCGATACACCTTGGCGCCTCCCTCGAACGCGTCCTCGCTAGCCCCAAAGGGCGGCTGCCGCATCTGGCTCGCAATCCGAGCCTTCAGTGGAACCCGCACAATCTTCGCCTCCAAGGGAAACGGCTTGTCGGAGGTCGCCACCGGAAGCGCTCCCCACGCCAGATACATGGCCACCCCCGCAACCACGGCCGCAATTCCCAACACAAAACCCAGCAGCAGCTTGCCCATCCCGCCGCCCGAACCCTTGCCTTTCGCCACTTCGCTCCTCCACACAAGAATCAGTGCTCAATGTTCTAATAAGACGTGGCTCGTGGAACGTGAGCCGCGAAGATATCTTTCAAGCTCAACGCTATCAAATGTAAGCCCTGCAGGAGTCCTCGACTGATGTTTCGATCGCTGTCCGGTGTAAGAACGTTCATGCATGCTGCCGCCGCTATTCTCATCGCCACCGCTGTGGCCGCTGTTCCCGGACAGGCACAGAACCGCCGCATTACCCGCGAGACCAATGCCAACCGACGCGCTCGCATCGAGCGGATCGAGCGCGAGACCTACACGCACCGCTGGGAGATAGGTGGCGGCGGCGGCTTCCTACGATTCCGCAGCGGAGAGGCGACCCAGAAGAACAGCGAGATCGGCTTCTGGATGAACGGGACTTACTATCTCAGCCAGAAGCTCGGCCTCACGGGCGAGGTCCGCGGATTCTACGGCAACGCCAAGATTCCCAATTACAATCCGTTCGCCGCGCTGGTCGGCAATCCGCAGATCTCGGAATACCCGTTTCTTGCCGGTCCAACTTACCGCTTGCGGCTGCGGCAACGCACTGCGATCAGCGCCTTTGCTTTGGGCGGAACGGCGATCGGCAAATTCGATAGCGCCTCGAAGGGAGTGCCCTCCTCCCAACTTGGGTTCTGGCCTTCCACCAGCGCCCGCCCCGCGTTCTCCGTCGGCGCCAATTTCGACCTGAACTTCTACCCCAACCTTGCGTTCCGCGTCACTCCGAATTACCTTGGCACCACCTTTGGGGGCAACCTTCAGAACAACTGGGGGTTCAATATGGGGCTGGTCTACCGCTTCGGCCGCCAGTAAAGGTGCCCCTCCCCCTGGGGCCGCCGCAGACCGCGGCGAATTGCCCTGGGCTCTGAGGGGTCTGGATGGAGGCGCACATGATGAGAGCTCGGCGCTGTCTTCTGCTCCTCTTGGTTGGCTTTCCCCCGCTATCCCTTCCTCTGTATGCCCAGCCCGTTGCTCCGCCCAATCAGGGTGCGCCAGTCTCGGGCCCGGGTGAGTCGGGCCCGGGTGAGTCGGGCTTGGGAACCGACCAGAGCGGGACCTACACGTTTCGCAGCAACGTCCCGCTGGTGGTCCTGGACATTGTCGTTACGGACGCCAAGGGCGCTCCCGTGACCAACCTCACCCAGGCAGATTTCCATGTGGAGGAGAACAGGGACCCGCAGACGATCCTCCATTTCGAGCAGGCCGGCGCCCGAATGCCCTCTCCTGCCGTCAGCATCAACTCGACCGCTGACCTGGATCGCACCGCACCGCAGGCTCCTGTGCAGATCATCGTGCTCGATGAGTTCAACACGCGCTTCGAGGACATGGCGTTCGCGCGTTACTCGCTCAAGAAGTTCCTGTCCCGCCAGCCCGGCAAGCTCAGCTCTCCCACGCTGCTCGTCGCCGTCGACTTGCGCCATTTCACCGTGCTGCAGGACTACACGCAGAATAAGGACGAAATCGTGCGGGCGCTGGACAAGCATTTCGTCGGCTTTCCGTGGCAGACTCACGACAACTCCTGGATTGCCGAGCGGTACGCTACCGCCTTCATTACCCTGCGCCGGCTCGCTCAGGCGGTTATGGGCCATCCCGGGCACAAGAACATGGTCTGGATTGGACGGGGATTCCCGCCATACAACCTCAGCAATGCGCCAATCGATACCGCCAACCGGCTGAATACCGCCGTTCAGGACTGCGTCAATACCCTGCGCGACGCGCGCATTACTCTCTACACCATCGATCCGGCGGGAGTGATGCTCGATCCTGGCAAATACGGCGCGGCCGCGCAGCTGAACGACCCCTTCGGCGGCAACTATCAGTTTGCCGAGCTGGCCCGCGCTACCGGAGGTGCCGCACTCTATGGCCGCAATGATGTCGATGGGGAGATCAACTCTGCCATTCAGGACGGTTCCAGCTTTTACACGCTGACCTACCGGCCCACCAACTCCTCCACCGATCCCAATCGGTTTCGCAAGATCAGCGTGTCGGTCGACCATCCAGGCCTGAAGGTCCTCACCCGCCAGGGTTATTTCCTGCGCTACGGCCCCGGCGCGGTTAACCCCGCCAAGCCCTCGCAGCGCTTGGTCACGGATCTTCTTGCCGCCGACACCAGCAATATGGCGTACGACGGCGTGCCTTTCACCGTTAACACGGGCGCCTCCGGACCCGCCGAGTTCGACGTCCACCTCGACGGCAGAGGCCTCGTCTGGACGCCCGCCACAGACACCGAACCCCGCCACGCCGACTTCATCCTGATCGTCTCTACGTTCGACAAAAAGGGAAACGAGCTTCACCGCGACGCCCGTACCTACAAGATTGCGGCCAGTGGCGAGGTTCCCGCCGTCGGGCCTCTGCTGCGTGGTGTCACCATCCGCTATTTCAGCCAGCAAAACCCCAAGGCAGTCCGCGCTCGTTTCACTGTGCGCGTCTCGGCCTCCGGCCGCATTGGCACCCAGGATGCACTCATCGCCGCCAAATGACGGGTTAACTCCCAATATTCCCGAAGCAACTCCCGCCTTTGGGCCATTGAGGCTCACCCCTGCGGCGGAGCATCATCCCGCTATGCACATCGGAATCGCAGAGAGGCGATCGGGCAGGGGAGAGAACA
>Ga0207695_10000850_pt1 | contig 56087 bp, 59 predicted proteins | sample KBSC54metaG_FD_184354 | JGI IMG/M metagenome (GOLD analysis project Ga0207695, IMG submission 184354) | Corn rhizosphere microbial communities from Kellogg Biological Station, Michigan, USA - KBS C5-4 metaG (SPAdes) (version 2) | ecosystem: Host-associated > Plants > Roots > Rhizosphere > Soil...
CGCAGGACCTTCAGGCGGTTCTTCACCGCTGCCTCCAGCGGGTCCAGCCGGTGGTCAGGCCCTGGCAGACGCAGAACAGCATGAAGACGTGGGTGAGCGAGATCTGCGGCAGGCCGGCGAAGTCCTGCAGGAAGCCCCAGCCGGTGCAGATGGTGAGCGTCAGGCCGGTGGCGGCGACATAGGCGCGGACGTTGAGCATCCGCTGGTACTCGTCCTCTTCCTCCTGCAGGTAGCGCAGCACCACCCAGACCACCGCACCGACCGGGATCGCCGGGGCGAGCGCGACGAGATAGAGCCAAGGCGCCGCCGGGAGCAGGCCGCGGTGGGCGGCGTAGTCGACGGGCGCGAGGACCGCGACATAGGCCGCCATGGCCGCGCCGAAGCGCAGCATGTAGCGCCGCCAGGACGGCTTGCTGGCGATCGAGCGGGCGGCGGTGGCTTGGCTCATCGGAAGTCCTCCGGAGTTCGGGGCGCGCTCATGACCGGGGCGTCCGCGATCTGGCGGCCGGTCGCGCGTGGGCGGCGATCCAGTCGCTGATGATGTCGAGCGCGCGGGGCGAGAAGGTCTCCTCGATGTCGGCGTATTCGCCGACCGCCCCGGTGGTCGAGGTCTGGAAGATGTGATTGAGCCCCGGCAACTCCATCACCGTCGCCTGGCGGTCGCCCTTGAGCGCCTCTCGCAGGACGGGGATGTTCTGGTCGGCGGTCACCTGGCGGTCGTGGGAGCCGATCAGCGCCAGCACGGGGATGCGCATCTGCTCAAGCGCCGGCCGCGGGTCGTAGGCCAGGAGCTGGCGCATCCAATCGGAACTGAGGCTCGCGGCCTGGGCCTGCAGCGCGCTGCCCGACAGCTCGGGGAACGTCGCCTTCAGGACCGCCGCCGCGCGAGCCTGGGCCTCGGCCTGGGTCGCCGCGCCCTTCATGGCGGCGACGGCGCTCGCCACGCCCGCGTTCTGCCGCGCCACCGTCTGCGGGTCCTTGCCCATTCCCGGGGCCATGGCCACGCGCTGCGCTGCCATGACCTCGAGCATCGGAGCGCCCGGTCCGGCCATCAGCACGGCGAAGGCGATCTTGCGATCCCGGGCCGCGACCATGGGCGCGATCAGCCCGCCTTCGGAGTGGCCGATGAGCCCCACGGCGGCGGCGTCGATCTCCGGCCGGGCGCGCAGATAGCGGGCGGCCGCCTCGGCGTCGACGGCGAAATCGGACGTGGTGGCCTTGGCGAAGTCGCCGGTGGACTTGGCGAAGCCCCTGTCGTCGAGGCGCAGCACCGCGACGCCATGGCGGCTCAGGTGGTCGGCGAGCACCCAGAATGGCTTGTGCCCCAGAATGGTCTCGTCGCGGTCCTCGGCCCCGGAGCCGGTGATCAGCACGACACCCGGGAATGGCCCCTTGCCGGCCGGCAGGGTCAGCGTCCCGGCCAGGCGCACGCCCGGGGCGCTGTCGACCGCCACATCCTCCGCGCTATAGGGGAACGGCGGCTTGGGGGTCTGCGGGCGCCGGACCACCTTGGCGACGGCGGGCGTGAAGTCGAGCCGCGTCGCGCGGCCGCCTTGCGTCCAGGTCCCGGCGAGGGACTTGCCGTCGGCGGCCAGGGTCCCGGCCCATTCTCCGCCGACCCGCGGCACGGCGAAGCGCACGGCCGCGCCGTCCCGCTGGAGCCTGGCGACGGGAAGACCGGAGACCTGCTGGTCGGGGGATGCGAAGGCGGCCGCGGTGCCCCGCGCCCCGCTCTGCACGTGCAGTTCCAAGCGGATGCTGGTCCCGGCCGGGGTCTGGAGCAGGCCCTGCCAGTCGCCGTCGAGCCCCTGGACCACCGGCGCCGGCGGCGCGTCACCCTTTTCCAGGACCAGATGCAGTTGCGCCGCGCCTTGGCTGAACTGGCCGTCCCAGGCCTGGCGGGCGGCGTCCCAATGGGCCTCGTAGCGCGCGTTGAACGCCGGGATGGCGTAGGTGAGACGCCCGCCGTCCATGTGCAGGTCGGCCGTCGGGAAGCCTTGCGGCGTCTGGTCGAGGCTGAAGATCTCGCCGGCGTAGCCGCCGCCGGGAGCCGGCGTCACCTTCAAGGCCATGTGCAGGTCGCCGGCGGGTGTCGCCATGGTCCCGTGCCAGGCGCCCACGATCTCCTGGGCGGCCGCGGGGCCGGAGAGCAGGACGCCGATCGCCAGACCGGCGGCGCTGCGTGCGATAGGCGTGCTCATCGTTTGGTCACCTTCCACCAGAGGCTGACGAGGGCCGAGGCGAGCACCTGGGCCAGGATCGGCAGGCCGACGCCGGCGGCGAAAACCCGGAAATTGTCGTGGCCGCCCAGAGCCAGACCCGCGAGCTGCGGGAGCCCGAAGAGGCGCACCAGGGCCACCACCAGCACGCTCGCGGCGATGCCCAGGCAGCTGCCCCAGTACCAGGCGAACTTCGCGCGCTCGCGGTTGAACTCGTCGGCCTTGAGGAACGCCATGAGGCCGAAGCCGCCGCTCCAAGCGAGCGCCATGGCCACGCTGGCCATGCGGAGCAGCATGAACGCGGTGTCGCCCACGGGCCGTGGCGCGGGGAACAGCAGCGGCGGCAGGGACACCAGGGCGATCCCGCCTGCGACGCCGAAGACGGCGTAGCTCCAGCGCTGCAGGGTTCTACGATCGGGCATGTCAGCTTCCCTTGTCTGGATGACAAGGAAACATGACATATACTTCGTGTCAAGTTTCCATGACAAAAAGTCTACCTCCCTTCCCATCTGTGGGAAGGGGACGACTCCCGCCGCGCGGAAGAGGAACTACTGGATGCGGTCGACCTTGAAGCCGCGGGCGGCGAGCAGGGCCGGCAGGCCGTCGGGGCCGACCATGTGCAGGGCGCCGACATTGACCAGTTCGACGCCGGAGGACTGGGCCATCTCGCCGGTCAGCTTGTCGGCCCAGGCGAGGTTGCGGCGCTTCAGGAGGACCTCGTATAGGCTGGGATTGTCGTGGGCCAGTTCGCCCACCAGGCCGGGGCCCAGGCGCGCCAGGTCCCCCGCCAGCCAGGCGGTTTCCAGCGACGGGACCGCGGCGCTGAACGCCGGCCGCGGCCGCGGCGCGTGGCGTTCGCGGATCACGTCGGCGAGGTACTGGACCTCCGCCGGCTCCGGCAGGCTGGCGAACATCTGAGCCTGCTCTTCCAGAGTCTCGAACGTGCGGATCCGCTTGCCGCCGGCGCGGGCCTGGCGGGTGACGGTGAGGTCGGCCCCGGCCTGCACCTGGGCGCCGCCGGCCAGCACCGGCTGCATGGACAGCATCAGGGCCGCGGCCCAAGGGCGCAGGTGCTCCACCCGCTCGATGTTGGTCTCGCCCTGCAGGGCCTTGAGGTCGGCGGCCGCCAGCTTCTCGCTGAGCCCGCGATCCGGATCGACGCCATAGCGGTTGACGATCAGGCCGACGGTGGCCGGGTCCGCGCCGCCGAGGTCGGCCTCGAACCAGACCGTGCCGGCCCGCGCATAGGCCGCGTCGTAGGCCTGCGTGCGCCAGCGTTCGCCAGGCTGCAGGGCGTGCAGGGTGCCGAAGAGATAGACCTCTGCGCCGCCGCCGGTAACGCGCCACATGGCCGGCGCGGCCTGGGCCATGGTGGTGAAGAGACCGACGATGAACCCGACCACCAGGGCGGCCATACGCAACATCGACACGGGATTGACCTCCGACAGGGCCCGTCCGCTTGCCCCATATCCGGCAGCCCATGGGTAGCGCAGGCGGCGAGCGGGCGGAATGCGACGCGAGGTCGCCGGGTATTCGCCCTACCCGGCCGCGAACATCGCCGCGAAGGGCCGGGCGTCGAAGACCGCGCGGATCGAGGCGATGCGGCCGCTGCGCACCTGCATCCACTCGCAGATCAGCGCGGTCCCGGCCGGCGACCGGGTCACCAGGTCGTAGAGCAGGCAGGCCTCGTCCCCATCGACGAACAGCCGGCGGATCTCCGCGCGCTCGACGACGCCATGCAGACGCTGCAAGGCGGCGAGATAGGGCTCGGCGCTGTCGAAATCGTCGAAGGGGCCCTGGAACGCCACGTCCTCGTGCAGGCGCAGGCGCGCCGCGGCGAAGTCGCCCTCGCTCCAGGCCTGCACGAAGCCCAGCACGACATCTGCGGCGGGCGACGTCACGCCGGCCTCCCGACGACGATCCACCTTGAACTCACCGCGGCCTCCTGTTGTCTTCTCAAGGGTTGACGAGCTGGGTCATGCCGCCGTCGACGAGGACCTCCGAGCCCAGGCAATAGCTGGAATCGTCCGACGCGAGGAACAGCGCGGCCCGGGCCATCTCCTCGGGGCTTCCGCGACGGCGCAGCGGGATGGTCTGGGTGATCGCCGCCGCCAGGTCCTCGGGCGAGATTCCCGGCGGGCCGCCCTCGCGGGTGATGATCGGCGTCTCGGTCATGCCGGGGCTCAGCACATTGACCCGGATGCGGCGGGGCAGCAGTTCCGCCGACATCGAGCGGGCGAGCGAGCGCACGGCGGCCTTGGCGGCGCTGTAGACCGAGGAGCCCATGCGCCCCAGCTTGTCGGAGTCCGCCGAGCCCACCAGGATCACGGACGAGCCGTCGCGCAGATAGGGCAACGCCTTCTGCACGGTGAAGAAGACGCCCTTGAAGAGGATGCCGTCGAGCTCGTCGAACAGCGACTCCGCCAGGCTCGCGACCGGCGCGAACTTGGCGATCCCGGCGCCGGCCACCAGGACGTCGATCTTCCCGAACCGGCCGGCCGCCTGGTCGAACAGCCGGTCGAGATCGGGCAGCCGCCGCACGTCGCCCTGCACCGCCAGCACCTCGGGGCCCAGCTCGGCGGCGGCCGCGTCGAGGGTCTCGCGGCTGCGCCCGAAGATGACCAGCTTGGCGCCCTCCGCGGCGAAGGCCCGCGCGGTGGCGAGGCCGATCCCGCTGTTGCCGCCGGTGATCACGCAGACCTTGTCACGAAGCCTCATGCCGATCTCCGGGCGCGTACGACGGCTCTTGCTAAACGACAGATTCTTCTTTCGCAAGATTTGTATTGCGCAATAAATGATGAGCGGAAGACGTTCCTTGCGAAGCCGGCGCAAGGCCCCTTAGGATGGCGGGGCCGAGCGGCGGCGCAGACGGGTTCGATGATGGCGGAGCAGTCCCACCAGGGCGCGCCGGAGCATGTGCACGAGGTGTTCAAGGCGCTGGCCGAACCGCAGCGCGTGGCGATCCTGCGCCTGGTCCACGACCAGGAGCTGCCGGCTGGTGAGATCGCCACGCACTTCAAGACCACCCGGCAGGCGATCTCCCAGCACCTGCGGTTGCTCACCAACGCCGGGCTCCTGGAGCTGCGGCGCGACGGGACGAAACGGCTCTACCGGGTGCGCGACGAGGCCTTCGGGGACCTGCGGACCTTCATCGAGGTCTTCTGGAACGACGGCCTCTCCTCGCTCAAGCGGCGGGTCGAACAGGACAGGGTCTTGAAGCGTGGGGACTGATGAGCCGGTCATCAGGGAGATGTACATCGCCGCGTCCCCCGAGGAGGTCTTCCCCTACCTGACCGAGGGCGACAAATACGTGCTCTGGATGGGACTGGCCGCCGAGATCTCGGCCCGGCCCGGCGGCGTCTTCAGGATCGACCCGAACACCCGCGACATCATCGCCGGCGAGTTCGTCGAGATCATCGCGCCCCGGCGCGTCGTCTTCACCTGGGGGTTCGCCGCGGCGGGCCACCCGATGCCGGCGGGCTCGACGCGGGTGGAAATCGACCTGGAGCCGCACGAGGGCGGCACGCTGCTTAGGCTGACCCACCGCGGCCTGCCGGCCGATATGAAGCAACGCCACGAGTCCGGTTGGGACCATTACTGGAACCGGCTGCAGATGGTGATGGCCGGCCAGGACCCGGGTCCCGATCCCTACGCCGCGCCGGAATTCCGGCACAGTTAGCCGGCGCCTATTCGCCCCAGACGCGGAAATGCTTGGAGAGCTTCAGGCCCTGGCGCTGGTAGTGCGATCCGAGGTCGCCGTAGAGCCGCTCGGGCCGCTCCGTCAGGGGTTCGTAGACCAGGCGCGCGACCGTCTGGCCGTCCTCCAGGATGAACGGCGTCTCGTGGCTGCGGACCTCCAGCACCCCGCGCGATCCCTTGCCGTGCGCTTCGTCGGTGCCGAAGCCGGGGTCGAAGAAGCCGGCGTAGTGCACCCGGAACTCGCCGACCGACGGGTCGATGGGGGTCATCTCGGCGGCCTCGAGCACCGGGATCTCCACCGCCTGTTTCGAGGCCAGAATGTAGAACTCGCCGGGATCCAGCAGCAGCTGGCCGTCCTTCGGCCGCAGCGGCTCCCAGAAGTCGCGCGGATCGTGGCCGTCCTCCTTGTCGAGGTCGACGACGCCGGCGTGGCGGCGGCCGCGGAAACCGGCGATCTCGCCGGTCAGGTCCACGCCGACGCTCTCGATGCGCAGCCGCTCCGGCTGGCCGGCCTTGAGGCGCAGTTGGTTGAGCCGCGTGCCGGTGCGCACCAGGACCGAGAAGGTCTGCGGCGCGATCTCCATGTAGATCGGCCCATCATAGCCGTCGTCCACGTCGTCGAAGCGGTTCCCGTGGTCGCTGAGCAGGCGGACGAAGACGTCGACGCGGCCGGTGGAGCTCTTGGGATTGGCCCTGGCCGAGACCCCGCGCGGCAGCTTCAGCCGCTCCTGCAGCTCGGCGATGTAGACGCAGCCGCGCTCCAGCACCGCGCTGCGGGTTAGGTCGACCTCGTGCATGGCCACGTCGGCGATGCGCTGGCGCACCGTGTGCCGGCCCGGCAGGAACGAGGCCCGCACGCGCCAGGCGCGGCCGCCCAGGCGCAGGTCGAGGCTGGCCGGCTGGACCTGGTCCGCCTCGAAGGGCGTGGCCGCGGTGATCGCCGAATTGGCGATCAGGGCCTCGATGGCTTGGCAGGGCAGGATGCCCGGGCGTTGAGGGTCGCTCATGGGCGGCCAAGACTTAGCGGAGACGGGCGATGTTGCAAGCGATCTGGTCACGCTTGCAGGAAAGCCCGCCTTGACGCCTCGCCTCGCCTGCCGTTCAAGCGGCGCTCTGACCGAAGGCAGGAGCCCGCCATGGCCGAAGATCCGCGCGACTGGGAAACCGAGACCCGTCTGGTGCGCGGCGGCATGGCCCGTTCGCCCTACGGCGAGATCTCCGAGGCGCTGTTCCTGACCCAGAGCTTCGCCTACGACAGCGCCAAGGCCGCCGACGACCGGTTCTCCGGCGCCGATCCGGGCTTCATCTACCAGCGCTTCGGCAACCCCACGACGCAGATGTTCGAGGACCGCCTGGCGCTGCTGGAAGGCGCCGAGGTCTGCCGCGCCACCGCCTCGGGGATGAGCGCGGTGCACGTGGCCCTGACCGGGCTCCTGAAGGCCGGCGACCACCTGGTGGCGGGCCGCGCCCTCTTCGGCTCCTGCCGCTGGATCATCTCCGAGTGGCTGCCCAGGTTCGGGGTGGAGACCACCTATGTCGACGCCACCGACCTGGAGGCCTGGAAGGCCGCGGTCCGGCCCAACACGCGGGCCTTCCTGATCGAGAGCCCGGCCAATCCGCTGCTGGAGGTCACCGCCATCGGGGCGGTGGCGGAGATCGCGCACGCGGCCGGGGCGAAGCTGGTGGTCGACAACGTCTTCGCCACCCCGATCTTCCAGAAGCCGCTCGCGCTCGGCGCCGACATCGTCGTCTATTCGGCCACCAAGCACATCGACGGCCAGGGCCGCGTGCTGGGCGGCGCGATCCTCGGCGCCGAAAAGCTGATGACCGAGGCCTACAAGGACATCCTGCGCCACACCGGCCCGGCGCTCTCGCCGTTCAATTCCTGGGTTTTGCTGAAGGGCCTGGAGACCCTGGAGCTGCGCGTGCGCCGGCAGACCGAGAACGCCGCCCGGGTCGCCGAGGTGATCGCCTCGCACGGCAAGACCCGCCAGACGATCTATTGCGGCCGGCCGGACCATCCGCAGGCGGCGATCATCGCCAACCAGATGACCGGCGGCGGCAATGTCGTGGCCTTCGATTTGGGGAGCCGAGAGGCCGCCTGGCGGTTCCTCGACGCCCTGCAGATCGTCGACATCTCCAACAACCTGGGCGACGCCAAGTCGATGGCGACGCACCCCTGCACCACGACCCACCGCTCGATGCCCGAGGCCGAGCGGCTGGAGATCGGCCTGACCGAGGGCTGGGTGCGGATGAGCGTCGGCCTGGAGGGCCCCGGCGACCTCAGCCGCGACGTGAACCGGGCGCTGGACGCGGCCTAGAGCCTTCGCGCCCTTCGCCGTTCGTGCGATAAGGCGCGCATGATACGCGCCCGAACCGCCCTGCTCGGCCTGGCGCTCGCCGCCGTCCTCCTCGGGCCAGCGGCGAGCGCCGCCGAGATCAAGGACCCCGCGCCGCCCGCCGCGCTCGACGAGAAATCCGTCGCGACCTGGGTGGCCCAGAACCTCAAGGGCGACGGCTGGGTGCTGATGAATTTCGACGTCGAGGGCGTACGCCTGGCGACGCCCGAAGGCGTCGCGCTGATGTCCGACGGCCTGGTGGAGACCGACATCCGCCACGAGCTGTTCACGCCGATCGACCTGGCCGCCGGCCGCGCCCGCTCGGGCCTGGCGCACTGGGCGGTGGACTGCCGCGCGCGGCGCTTCGCGGTGGTGACCGCCACCATGTTCGCGCACAACAACCTGCAAGGCGCCGTCGCCACCCGCCGCGGCGACCGGCACGCCTGGCAGGAGCCCATCGCGTCCGAGAACGACACGCTGGACGCCGTCTGCGAGGCGATCCGCAGCGGCAAGCGGCTGAGCGGACCGATGAGGCAGGTCAAGCCGTCCTAGACCCTGATGGGTTCAGGTCGAAGCGACCTGAACCCATCAGGGTCTACACCTTTGTTTCTAGAGCACGATTCAGCGATCAGGCGATTCCGCCTGATCCCATCGTGCTCTAGGAGGCCGCGGCCGTCTCCAGGCTCTCCGGCGCCACCGCATAGGCCCGCGAGCAATATTCACAGGTGACGTGGATCTTGCCGTCGGGCTCGACCATGTCGGCGCGCTCGGCCGCGTCGAAGGACTTCAGCACCGTCTCGATCCGCTCCTGGCTGCAGCGGCAGAAGGCGCGCAGCGGCTGGGAGCCGAAGACCCGCACGCCGTGCTCATGGAAAAGGCGGAACAGCAGGTGCTGCGACGACAGGTCCGGGTCGACCAGCTCGTCCTCGCCGACGGTCTCGAAGAAGGCCTGGGTGCGCTGCCAGGCCTCGGTGGTCGAGCCGCGCGCGTCGTCCTCGGCGACCGACTGGATCAGCATGCCGCCGGCGCGCCACAGCCCACCGTCCTTCTGGGCCGCCTGGCCCACCGCCAGCCGCACGCGGGTGGGGGTCTGCTCGGACTGGGCGAAATACTGCTCGGCGCAGAGCGCGAGCGTCTCGCCCTCGATGGCGGTGACGCCCTGGTAGCGGTCCATGTCGGGGCCCTGGTCCACGGTCATCATGAAATGGCCCTTGCCCAACAGCGAGCGGGCGCCCGGCCGGATGAAGCCGGTCGCCGCGGCGGCCACGGCTTGCGGATCGAAGCCGCAATAGCCGCGCAAGCCCCCTGAGGTGTCGTAGTCGGCGACCACGAAACGCACCGGGCCGTCGCCGCGCGCCTCGACGATCAGCCGGCCGTCGAACTTCAGGTTGGAGCCCACCAGGGCGGCGAGCGCGCAGGCCTCGCCCAAGAGGTTGGCCACCGGCTCGGGATAGTCGTGGGCGCGCAGGATCTCGTCGATCGCCGGACCCAGGCGCGCCAGGCGCCCACGCACGGGCTCGCCCTCGATCTGGAAGGCGGTGACGGCGTCGTCGGGTACGGGAGGGGACGGGCTGGGACTCATGGCCGGCGCATATAGGGCGAACGGATCGGCATTGCGAGCGGCGCCGGGGCTGTCGGCTCAAACGAGGCCTGCGGCCCGGACGGCGACGTAGGCGGCCGTCAGCAGCACCATGACGGCGAAGGCGCGGCGCGCGCCGACGGCATGGCCAGCGATCCGCTTCGCCAGCGGAGCCCCTGCAAGCGCGCCGGCCGCGCCGCCGGCGACCAGGGCGACGAAGACCTCGCCATCGACCATTCCGGACAGGGCGTAGCTGGTGCTGGTCGCGGCGCCGAACAACACGACGGAGACCAGGGAGGAGGCCGCGGCGTTGGCCAGGGTCATTCCCGTGGCCGCCATCAGGCCAGGCACGATCAGGAAACCGCCGCCGATGCCGAAGAAGCCGGCGGCCAGCCCGACCAGCAGGCCCAGGGGCGCGAGCTTCAGCGTCAAGGCGGGCGTCAGCCGGACCCCGGGATCGCCCTCGCTGGTCTTGCGGCGCAGCATCGAGGCGCCCACGAGCGCCATGGCGAGCGCGAACCAGAGGAGCAGGCTACGGCCGTCCACCTGCTTGGCGAAGTGCGCGCCGATCAGGGACCCGGCGAGACCCGTTCCGCCGAACACCAGGGCGCAGGGCCATTTCACCCGCCCGGCCTTGGCCTGGGCGGCCAGACCCATGGCGGCGTTCACCGCCACCGCCGCGGCCGAGGTGCCGATGGCGACGTGCGGATCGCGGACGCCGACCACATAGACCAGCAGGGGCGTGGCCAGCACCGATCCGCCGCCGCCGAACACCGACAGCAGCAGGCCGATGACGCCGCCGCCGACCGCGGCCAGCGCCAGGCCGAGAAGCGGAAGGCTCATGCCCTAGGTCCCGACCGCCTTGTTCCAGGGCATGATCGCGAGCAGGCGGGCCATGCCGCAGACGCCGGTGATCCCGGCGAAGGCCAGGCCAGCGCCCACGACGGCCGACAGGCCATAGAAGGCCGGATTGACCACAAGCCCCAGGGCCACGCCGGCCAGGACCAGCGATCCCGCGGCGATCTGGACCTGGCGCATGATCTCCAGCGGCGCCTTGCGGTCTTCCTCCAGCGGCAGGCCTTCGGCGGCCCAGCCGTCCACGCCGCCCTCGAGGACGAAGGCCGCGCCGCTGACGGAGCGGGCCAGCCGGTCGCAGTTGGCGCCGGTGCGCATGCCGGAGCGGCAGGTGAAGACCACCTCCCTGCCCGGCTCGATCCTAAGATCGGCGTTCTCGAAGCTCGAGAGGGGGCGCGACAGCGCGCCCTTCACATGGCGGCGCGCGAACTCGTCGGCCTCGCGGATGTCGATCAGGACGGCGCGGCCGAAGCGGAGGCGGTCAGCGACGATCGCCGGTTTGAGCGGGGTCAGGGTTGCGGGCATCGGTCATCTCCACTGTCGGGGGACAGAAGATCTCCGCGAGCGTCGCCACCACCTTCATCGCGGCGGGGTCGTCGATCCGATACCAGATGGTCTGGCCGTCGCGGCGGGTCGCCACGAGGCCTTCCTCGCGCAGCACGCCGAGGTGCTGGGAAAGGGCCGACTGCGAGAGGCCGACGAGAGGAGCGAGCTCCCCCACCGACCGCTCATGTTCGGTGAGCTGGCACAGGACCATCAGCCGCCGCTCATTGCTCATCGCACGCAGGAGCCTAGCCGCCTGCGCCGCGCTGGCCTTGAAGTCGGTGATGTCGAAGTTCGTGAGATCGAACATGCCAGTCAATATATTAGTAGTTGCTAATTTAGCAAGTGCTTATATATGCCTCGCCACACAAGGAGGCTCTGAGCATGACGCCTAGGGTTCAAGCGTTTTTCGACACCGCCACGTCCACCGTCACCTATCTGGTGAGCGATCCGGCCAGCGGCGCGGCCGCGGTGATCGATCCGGTTCTCGATTTCGAGCCCAAGGGAGCCAAGCTCTCCACGACCTCGGCGGACGCCGTGCTGGCGGCGGTCCGCGCGCAGAACCTGGCGCTCACCCATGTCCTGGAGACCCACGCCCACGCCGACCACCTGTCGGCCGCCGACTACATCCGCCGGGAGAGCGGCGCCCAGGTGGTGATCGGGGCGAATATCGTGGAGGTGCAGGCCGCCTTCGCCGCGCTCTTCGAAGCAGATGTCGCGCCGGGCGGCGGCGATTTCGACCGGCTCGTCAGCGAAGGCGACGCCATCCCGCTGGGCGGGCTGACGTTCCACGTCCTGCACACCCCGGGCCATACGCCGGCCTGCGTCACCTATCTGATCGGGGACTGCGCCTTCGTGGGCGACACCCTGTTCATGCCCGACTACGGCACCGCCAGGACCGATTTCCCAGGCGGCGACGCCGCGACCCTCTATCGCTCCATTCGCAAGATCCTGGCGTTGCCCGGCGCCACGCGCATCTTCGTCGGCCACGACTACCTGCCGCCCGGCCGTCAGGCGTTCCGCTGGGAGACGACGGTGGCCGAGCAACGGGCCCACAACGTCCATGTCGCGGCCGGCGTTTCCGAAGCCGACTTCGTGGCGCGGCGCGAGGCCCGCAACCGCAGCCTCGCGCCCCCGACCCTGATCCTGCCGTCCCTGCAGGTGAACATCCGCGCCGGCGCCCTGCCCGCGCCATCGGCGAAGGGCCGCATCTTCCTGAAGATCCCGGTGACGACCGCCTAGATCCCGAGGGGCTCAGATCGCCCCGAAGCACCAGGCGAGGATCGACTTCTGGGCGTGCAGGCGGTTCTCGGCCTCCTCCCAGATCAGCGACTTGGGGCCGTCGATCACCTCGTCGGTGACCTCCTCGCCGCGGTGGGCCGGCAGGCAGTGGAGGAAGACCGCGTCGCCCTTGGCCAGGTCCATCAGGGTCTCGTCCACCTGATAGGGCTCCAGCGCGTCAAGCCGCTCGTCGTGGTCGGTGTCGCCCATGGAGACCCAGGTGTCGGTGATCACCACGTCGGCGTTCCGCACCGCCTCGCGCGGGTCGTCGGACGCGAAGACCTGCCCCTGTTCCTGGGCGGCGCGGGCCAGGTCGTGCAGGTCCGGATGGTAGATCGCGGGCGAGGCGATGTTCAGCCGGTAGCCGAGCTTGGGCGCGGCGTGGATGAAGCTCGCGCAGACGTTGTTGCCGTCGCCGACGTAGGCCAGCGTCTTGCCGCCGACCGGCCCGCGGTGCTCCTCGATGGTGAGCAGGTCGGCCATGATCTGGCAGGGATGGCTCTTGTCGGAGAGGCCGTTGATCACCGGGATGTCCGAGGAGAGCGCCAGGCGCTCGACGTCCTGGTGGTTGTTGGCGCGGATCATCACCGCGTCGACCATCCGCGAGAGCACGCGGGCGGTGTCCTCGATGGGCTCGCCGCGGCCGAGCTGCATGTCCACGGCGTTGGAGATGATCACGTCGCCGCCCAGCTGGCGCATGGCCGCGTCGAACGAAAAGCGGGTGCGGGTGGAGTTCTTCTCGAAGATCATCGCCAGGGTGCGCCCCTCGCCCGGCGCGTCGGCGTCGCGGCGGCCCTTCGGCCATCCGGCGCGCGCGGCCTTGCGGCGCTTGGCGTCCTCCAGGATGGCGCGCAGGTCGGAACCCTCGAGCTTCCAGAGGTCGAGGAAGTGCCGGACGGGCTGGCTCACGCCGCCGCCTTCGCCTTGGCGCGGGCCGCCGCGCAGGCCTGCTCGAGCTTCTCCATCGCCTCGCTGGCTTCGGCGATGGTCAGGTTGAGGGGCGGCAACAGGCGCACGCAGTTGTCGCCGCCGCCGGCCAGCAGCAGGTGGGCGTCGCGGGCGTGCTGCATGAACTCGCGGTTCGGGGTCTTCAGCTTGACCCCGATCAGCAGGCCGCGGCCGCGGATATCCTCCACCACGTCGGGGAAGCGTTCCTTCAGGCCGGAGAGCTGCTGGGTGAAGTAGCCGGTGACCTCGCGCACATGGGCCATCAACTCCGGCTTCACCAGTTCCTCCAGCGAGGCCGCGCCGACCGCCATGGCCAGCGGATTGCCGCCGTAGGTGGAGCCGTGGCTGCCGGCGGTCATGCCGCGGGCGGCCTCGGCGGTGGCCAGGCACGCGCCCACCGGGAAGCCGCCGCCGAGCGCCTTGGCGACGGCCATGATGTCGGGCGCGGCGTCCGCCGCCCACTCGTGGGCGAAGAGCTTGCCGGTGCGTCCCAGGCCGCACTGGATCTCGTCGTAGATCAACAGCGTCCCGGTCTCGTCGCAGAGCCGGCGGATGGCGGTGAGATCCGCGTCGGGCCAGGAGCGCGCGCCGCCCTCGCCCTGCACGGGCTCCAGGATGATCGCCGCGGTGGTCGGGCCGACCAGGGCCTTCAGCGCGTCGAGGTCGCCGAACTTCGCATGCACGAAGCCCGGCAGCGGCGGGCCGAAGCCCTCCAGGTAGCCGGGATTCCCCGAGGCGTTGATCGCCGACATGGTGCGGCCGTGGAACGAGCCGTCGAAGCCGATCACGTCGATCCGCTCCGGCTGGCCCTTGGCCCAGTGGTATTTGCGCGCCGTCTTGATGGCGCACTCGATGGCCTCGGAGCCGGAGTTGGTGAAGAACACCACGTCGGCGAAGGTCGCGTCGGTGAGCGCCGTGGCCAGCGCCTCCTGGCCCGGGATCGTGAAGATGTTGGAGACGTGCCAGAGCTTCTCGGCCTGGTCCTTGAGGACCTGGACCAGCCTGGGGTTGGCGTGGCCCAGCGCGTTCACCGCGATGCCGGCCATGCAGTCGAGATAGGCGTCCCCGTCGGCGGTGTAGAGGCGCGCGCCCTGGCCTCGCTCGAACGCCAGCGGGGTGCGGGCGTAGACGCCCATGATGTGGTCGCTGGGCACGGACGCAGGCGCTTGGGGCGCGGTCTTCTCGGTCACCGGAGGAGCCCTCCAAAACGGAAGCATCCCCGCCGGGTTGCGACGGGGACTGGAAGGCTTGGCGTTCTCGTCTTGGATCGGGTGGATGTCAACAAAGCGCTTTTCCCTCCCCGTTCCGGGGAGGGTGGCGACGCCGCAGGCGGAGACGGGTGGGGAGGTCGGGTTCAAGCTCGCAGTCGAAACCCCGGCCCTCACTTCCCCACCCGTCTCGGCTTCGCCTCGCCACCCTCCCCATGAAGGGGAGGGAAAGGCTCAGGTCTTGATCTTGTAGCCGGTCTTGAACATCCAGAAGCAAATGGCGCCGAACGCCAGGACGATCGCGCCGGTCAGGCCGGCGCCGATCGCCAGCGAACCCTCGGCGCGGCCGATGAAGCCGTAGCGGAAGCCGTCGATCAGATAGAAGAACGGGTTGAACTTCGACGCGGTGCGGAAGGGCTCCGGCAGGCGCTCCACCAGGTAGAAGGTGCCCGACAGGAAGGTCATCGGCATGATCACGAAGTTGGTCACCGTGGCCATGTGGTCGAACTTCTCAGCCCACAAGCCCGCCATGATCCCCAGGAAGCCCATGATCATCGCCGCGCCGACGCCGAAGTAGACGATGGCCCAGGGCTCGGCGATCGGCGGCCGGGCGAAGAACCACACCGCCACCGCGCTGATCGCGCCCACGAAGAGGCCCCGTGTCGCCGCGCCCGCGCTGAAGCCGATCAAGAGCTCCAGCGGCGACAGCGGCGGGGTGACGAAGTCGCCCATCAGGCCGTTGAACTTGCCCTGCAGCAGCGACGACGACGAGTTGGCGAAGGCGTTGGACAGGATCTGCATCATGATCAGGCCCGGCGCCACGAAGGCCCCGTAGGCCACGCCATGGACGTTGCGCCCGCCGCCGACCGCGACGACGAACACCAGCATGTAGAGGAGTGCGGTGACCACCGGGGCGGCGAGCGTCTGCATGCCCACCTTGAAGAAGCGGCGCACCTCGCGGACGTAGAGGGTCTGCAGGCCCACCCAGTTGACGCCGGGGTATTCGCGCGCGACGGGCGGCAGCACCGCCTCGTTCAGAGCCATGTCCTTCATACCCCTCATGTGCGCCGAGGCGCCGCCGGTCGCAAGAGGGGCCAGCTTGGCCATAAGACTGCGACGGGCCCTTTGTCTTGAAGATCCCGCTGCGCGACATTCGCGCGCAGCGGAGGCGCAACATGTAGTTCCTGTGGACGAAAGCCGGGGCGCCTATTGTGGCCCTTAAGGAGTTGTTTACTACTGGTGGTGGTTGGTGAGCAGCGGCACTGCTGGACACCACAAGATATTGATTTCGGTGACGGCGCAGGGGGTGCGCCTCGAAATCGGACCCGGTGGGAGGCGAAGATGGGCTGGACGGACGAACGCGTCGAACTCCTCAAGAAGCTCTGGCAGGACGGCCTCAGCGCCAGTCAGATCGCCAAGCAACTGGGCGGGGTCACCCGCAACGCAGTGATCGGCAAGGTCCACCGCCTGGGCCTCTCCGGCCGCGCCACCCCGTCCAAGCCCGCCCGCACCACCTTCAAGGCCCCGCGCCCCGCGCGTCCGATCTCGGCCGCCCCTTCGGCCCCGCGCCGCCTCGCCGAGCCGACCGCGCTCGCGCCGCATCATCCGACCCCGGTGCGCTATGTCGAGGAAGCCCCCGGCACGGCGACCGTGCTGACGCTGGGCGCCCACATGTGCAAGTGGCCGATCGGCGATCCCTCGATGGACAATTTCACCTTCTGCGGCCGCCGCGCCGGCGACGGGCCCTACTGCCACGAACACAGCCAGGTGGCCTACCAGCCCGCCCAGGCGAAGAAGCGTTCCGGCCCGAACGAACTCGCCCGGAGCCTGCGCCGCTACATCTGATCCGTTGGGGATGGGGGCGTGTCCGGCCCGCGGCGCAAAAGCGCCCGTCGAGCCGGGCGCGCCCTTTTCCTTTTCCCTCGCGCCCTCCCCCTCCCGTGAGAACAAGCCGTTGGGTTTGAGGGTGTGGATCGCTACCTTCGCCCCATGACCGACGCCGCGCCTGACTCCTCCGCCGACGAGAGCGTGGCCGCGCCGGGCGAGGCGAGCGGCAACGCCAAGCCCTATTCGGTCTCGGAGCTCGCCTTCGCGCTGAAGCGGACGCTGGAGGACGCCTACGGCTTCGTGCGGCTGCGCGGCGAGATCTCCAAGGCCACCTTCCATTCCAACGGCCACGTCTACCTGACGCTCAAGGACGAGCGGGCTGCGATCGACGGCGTCGTCTGGAAGGGCCAGGTGCGCGGGCTGGGCATCCGGCCCGAGCAGGGGCTGGAGGTGATCGTCACCGGCAAGATCACCGCCTATCCGGCCGGGTCGCGCTATCAGATCGTCATCGAGACCATGGAGGCGGCCGGCGTCGGCGCGCTGCTGGCGCAACTGGAGCGGCTGAAGGCGCGGCTGGCCGCCGAGGGGCTGTTCGAACCGGGCCGCAAGCAGCCGATCCCCACCATGCCCGCCGTGGTGGGCGTGATCACCAGCCCGACCGGGGCGGTGATCCGCGACATCCTGCACCGCATCCGCGACCGCTGGCCCTGCCGGGTCATCGTCTGGCCGGTGGTGGTGCAGGGCGACGCCGCCGCCGCCCAGGTGGCCGCCGCGATCCGCGGGTTCGAGGCCTTAGAGGCCGGCGGCGCCATCCCCAGGCCCGACGTGCTGATCGTGGCGCGGGGCGGCGGCTCGGTGGAGGACCTGTGGCCGTTCAACGACGAGGCCCTGGCGCGCGCGGTCGCGGCCTGCGCGATCCCGCTGATCAGCGCCGTGGGCCATGAGACCGACACCACCCTGATCGACTTCGTTTCCGACCGCCGCGCGCCGACGCCGACCGCGGCGGCGGAGATGGCCACCCCGGTGCTGGCCGAGCTGAAGGCCCTGGTGGGCGACCTGGGCGCGCGGATGCACCGCTGCGGCGGCCGCTCGGTCGAGGACCGCCGGGGCCGGGTGGAGGCCGCGGGCCGGGCGCTGACCCGGGTGACCGACACGGTGGAGCTGGCCGCCCAGCGGTTCGGCATCGTCTCCGGCCGGCTGGCGGCGGGCCTGGCCAAGAACGCCGCGGCGCACGAGCGGGACCTGGTGCGGGTCTCCGCCCGCCTGTCGCCCCTGTTGCTGCAGCGGCCGCAGGCGGTGCAGCGCCAGCGGCTGGACGGGGTGGCCGGCCGCCTGCAGCCGGGCGTGCGGCGCGGGCTGGAGCGCGCCGGCGAGCGCCTGGTCGCGCTCTCCAAGCTCTACGCCTCCGTCGACCCCGACCGGCCGCTGCAGCGGGGATTCGCGCGCGTCACCCGCGTCGACGGCTCGATCGTGCATGCCGGGGCCTCGCTCGCGGGCGGCGAGGCGGTCGCCATCAAGTTCGGCGACCAGGTGACCCGCCAGGCGGTCATCGACGGCGCAGGCGTCGAGCCCCCCGCGCCCAAGCCGGCCAGGCCCAAGCCGAAGGCGGCCCCGCCGCCGCAGGGCGACCTGTTCTGACGCCACCCCTGTTCCGGAACCGGGGCGCGCGCTAAATAGGCGCGCATGAACGCTCATGACCGCGACCTGCCGGGCGTCGACCTGGCCAAGCTGCACTACGGCGACGGCGATTTCGCCGTGCTGCGCCCGGGCCGCTACGTGCTCTGCGCGGTGACGGGCGCGAGGATCCCGCTGGAGCAGCTCCGCTACTGGAGCGCGCCCCTGCAGGAGGCCTACGCCGGCCCCGCCGAGGCGCTGAAGCGCTGGCAGGAGACCAACGGCTAGGCCGCCGGGATTGCCTCGGCCGCGCCGGCGCGCGGGATCGGCGCGCCGCGCTTCCACACGCCGACGATATCCTTGACCGCATCGATATGGCGGGTCGGGTCGCCCCTGACCAGCAGGAGATCGGCCCGTTTGCCGACACCGATCTCGCCACGATCGTCCAGGCGGAAGGCCTTGGCGACCGCGGAGGTGCCGGCGACCAGGGCCTCCGTCGGTGTGAGGCCGTCGCCCACCAGCAAGGCCATCTCATCGAGGGTCGAGGCGCCATAGGTCGAACCCGGCACCGGCGCATCCGTCCCGACCAGGATCGGGACATGGGCCGCGTGCAGCGCCTTCAGCGCCTGATCCGTGGCCTTGCAGGACTCGCCCGTGTTCCACGACGCCTTCAGCATCGAGGTGAATTCCGGGAAGGTCTGCGGCATCAACCGGGGATCGGTCTGGAGAGCCGCCCCGTTCGAACGCCCGCATTGCACATATTCCACGGCCAAGGTGGGCGTCACGAACACGTGGTGAGCGGCGACGAACCGCCCAAAGTCCGGAGAGACGGCCTCTCCGACGATCAGGTGAGCCAAGCCGTCGACGCCGGCGTCGATGGCGGTCCGCGCCCAGGCCTCCGTCTGCACATGCGCCACCACCAGCTTGCCCCGCCTGTGGGCCGCAGCGACGACGGCGCGGATCGTCTCCGGGCTGAGCGCCGGGACCAGTGTCTTGGCGTTGGGGACCTGGGACCCGTCGTCGGCGATCACCTTGATGTAGTCCGAGCCCTCGGCGATCCGGGCATCGACGAAGGCCTGGGCCTGATCTGGAGCCTCGAGCGTCGGGAATGGGTGGTCAGGGTCCATCCGCGACGGATGCCCGTTGGGCGCCGAAGCCCCGACGCCAGCCGAGCGCAGATCGGCCATGCCTGGCGGGTCGCTGGCCTCGATCGCCTTGAAACGCTTGAGCGCGTCGACGCCGGTGAACATGTCGAGCACGGTGGTGACGCCCAGCCGCGCAGCCTGCTGGAGGGTCTTCTCCGGCGCGTTCTGGCTGACGTGAACATGGGCGTCGATGATCCCGGGCAGAAGCGTCCGGCCGACGCCGGAGACCACCGTCGCGTCCTGTGCGGCCATCCCCGGCCCGCCGATCGCGGTGATCACCCCGTTCCTGACCAGGACCGAGCGGTGCTCGCGGGTCCGGTGACCATCGAAGAGCCGGACGTCCCGGACCACAAAGGCCTGCGGCGCCGTCAGGCTCGGCGTGGCGACGGCAGCCGCCATCAGCAGGGACAGAGCCCACATCGACCGATCCTCCTAAGACATTAGTACTAAATCATTAGGAGATCGATGCCGCAAGGTCACCCAAGACGCCGGGCAGGAACCTAGCCGGCCTTGCGCCTGTAGACCTCGTTCGGCCAGCGGCGGTGCACCCAGAACCATTCGGCGGGGCGGGCCAGGATGCGCTCCTCCATGAAGGCGTTGATGCGCCGGACGCCCGCCTCGATGTCGGCGTTGCGGTCGCCGGTGTCCTCCAGCCGGATCGGATCGTGCGCCACCACGCGGAAGCGCGCCTTGTGGGTCCGCTCGACGCTCATGGGCTGCAGCGGGATGCCGAAGCGCAGGGCGAAGCTCGCCGGGCCGGGCGCGGTATGGGCCATGACCCCGAACAGGGGCGCGGCCACCCCGCCGTTGAACTTCTGGTCGTTCATCAGGGCCGCGGACTCGCCGCGCGCCAGGGCCCGCAGCAGGTTGCGCGCGCCGTCGGTCCCCTTGGGCGCGAAGAGCCTGACGCCATAGCGCCAGCGGCTGCGGCGCAGGCGTTCGTCGACGTAGGGGTTGTTGAACGCGCGGTAGGTGATCTGGCAGGTGATGCCGGCGTGGATGATCACCGCCGGCATGATCTCGAAGCTGGAGAAGTGGCCGGAGATGAAGACCACCGGCCCCGCGCCGTCGCGGATCGCCGCCAGGCGCTCGGCGCCCACCACCTCGACCCGGGTGGGATCGGCGATGATCCGGTCGAGGATCAGGAATTCGAGGGCCCAGCGACCGAATTGATCCCACTGTGCGGCCAGGAGCCGCCGGATTTCCGCGTCCGATGCGCTCGGGAAGACGATCCGCAGATTTGTCTCGGCCACCCGGTGGGCGCTGGTTAACGGACCGAGGCCTCGAGCCAGCCACGATCCGAAGTCGGAAACCGCATCGATTGGAAACAAACGGGCCAAAAAATCAGCAACATCGTAAGCCCAAGCTTCAATCCGCCACAGGATGTTCTGTCGCATCTGGCGCGGAGATTCTGTCATGCATCTTAACTAAGGCTGGCATCGTAACCTTAGCAACGCGTGGTTTGGCGTAGGGCTTGCGGCGGACCCGGTGTGCCGTCCCGCAACGGGACACGGGGTTTGGAAGGAATGGGCGTCGCGTCATGATGGATGTGATCGATATTCACCTGGGACGTCGGCTCCGCCGTCGTCGCCGGATCCTGGGTCTGACGCAGCAGCAGCTCGCCGGCGCTTGCGGCGTGCGTTTCCAACAGATCCAGAAGTACGAGTGCGCCGCCAACCGCATGTCGGCCGCGCGCCTGTGGCAGCTCGCCGAGGTGCTCGAGGTTCCGGTCAGCTATTTCTACGAAGGTCTCGGCCAGGAGTCGGTGGAGAAGGAGCCGGAACCGCCGGAGCCCTACGCCGGCAAGGACACCAAGGACCTCATCCAGGCGTTCTACAGCCTGAGCGAGCGTCCGCGGCAGCGCCTGCTGGACCTGGCCAAGTCCCTGAACGAGACCGAGCCTGAGGTGGCTGTAGGGCACGCGTTTCCCTAAGCCGCGCCAAGGGGTAAAGCGGCGGGATGACAAATCCGGCCGCTGAGACCCTGCCCTCCCATGTGATCGATGAGCTCGACGCCTTCCTGGTCGAGCTCAACCGCGCCGCGGCCGAGGCCATCCTGCCGCTGTTCCGGGCCGACCACGGCCTGGTCGACAAGGGCGGGGCGGCGGGCTTCGATCCCGTCACCGAGGCCGACAAAGGCGCCGAGCGCGCCATCCGCGCCGCGATCTCGCAGCGCTACCCCGACCATGGCGTGATCGGCGAGGAATACGGCGAGGACCGGCCCGACGCCGAATGGGTCTGGGTGCTGGATCCCGTCGACGGGACCCGCGCCTTCATCGCCGGCCTGCCGCTCTGGACCACCCTCATCGGCCTGCGTCATCACGGCCGGCCCGTGCTGGGCTCGATCGGCCAGTCGTTCCTGGATGAGCTCTACATCGGCCACGCGGGGGGCTCGCGCCTGATGGCGCGCGGGACCAGCCGCCCGCTCCGGGTGCGCCCCTGCGCCGGGCTTTCGGGGGCGCTGATCGCCACCACCGACCCGGCGATCTTCCAGGGCCCGGAACGGGACGCCTGGCGCAGCGTGCGCGGCGCAGCCCGCCTGGCGCGGCTGGGCTGCGACGCCTATGCCTACGCCATGGTGGCGGCGGGCACGATCGACCTGGTCGTCGAGGCCGGCCTGCAGGCCTGGGACATCGACGCCGCGATCCCGCTGATCGCAGGCGCAGGCGGCCTCACCACGGACTGGCAAGGCCAGCCCGTGGGTCCGCACGGCGGTCGGATCGCCATAGCGGGCGACCGCGCCTGCCTAGACGAGGCGCTGGCCGCCCTGAGCGCAGTCGCGCCCTAGAGCACGATGGGGTCAGGTGGACTCACCTGACCGCTGAATCGGGCTCCAGAAACAAAAGCCTAGACCCTGATTCAGCGTTCAGGCCGCTTCGACCTGAACCCATCAGGGTCTAGATCGTCACTTCTTCGGCGCGGGCTTTTTCGCGGCCGGCTTCTTGGCCGCGGGCTTCTTGGCGGTCGCCGGCTTCTTGGCCGCCGCGGGCTTGGCAGCCGGCTTCTTGGCCGCCGGCTTCTTGGCCACGGCGGGTTTCTTGGCGGCCGCAGCCTTCGCCGCCGGCTTCTTGGCCGCGGGCTTCTTGGCGGGCGCCTTCTTCACGGCGGACGCTTTCGCGGCGGCCGGCTTGGCCTTGGCCGGCGCCTTCTTGGCGGCCGGCTTCTTGGCCGCGGCGGGTTTCTTGGCCGCAGCGGGCTTCTTGGCCGCGGCGGATTTCGCGGCGGTCTTGGCAGCAGGTTTCTTCATCGGTGGTTTCCCCTTGGACGCAGGCTTGTTGGCCGCAGGCTTGGCGGCGGGAGTGGTGGCGGCCGAAGCCGACACGGTGGGCTTGGGTGCGGCGGCGACCGGCGCGGGAGCGGCGGCGGGCGCAGGCGCGGAAGCGGGTTTGGGCGGATCGGCGGGCGTCGGCGCAACCCGGCCGGTGAGCGCATCGAAGGCCCTCAGAAAAATGTTACGCATCGGGTCGGTCTCCATCAGGATTTCGTGGTAGGCGCCGGGGACGTTGATGAACTTTCCCTGCGGCAAGTGGCGGGCGGCGGCGGCCTGGGCCGCCGTGTCGATGAGCTGGTCTTCCTCGGCGGAGACGATGACCACCGGCACGGTGACGTTCCGCAGCGCATCCGGGCGCGCCAGATAGGCGGTGGCCCGCAGGCCGAAGTCCATCCAGCCCCAGGTGGGCGCGCCCAGCGCCAGTTTCGGCTCCGCCGCGACCAGCCCCCAGGTGCGCGCGTGGCGCACCGGATCGTGGGTCAGGACATTGCCTTCGAAGGTGTCGTCGTAGGGCTTGCCCGCGCCGCCCAGGGTGTAGGCCGAGCCGCGCCCGACCAGCAGGTTCAGCTGGGTCAGCATCCGCGAGAGGACCAGCGGGAAGGGCGTGCGGAGGCCCAGCATGGGCGCCGACAGGATCGCCCCGGCGAACCGCGTCTCGCCCTGCGCCATGGCCAGCAGCGTCAGGCAGCCGCCCATGGAATGGCCCATGGCCACCCAGGGCCTGGGCAGCCGGTCCGCATAGGCGTTCAGCAGCGCGCGGAAATCCTCGAGATAGGGCTTGAAGCCCTTGGCGTGGCCCCGCAGCGGGTCGCCCAGCTCGCGCCGCGACAGGCCCTGGCCGCGCCAGTCGTGGGCCAGGACGACGAAGCCGCGATCCAGGCACTCGGCGATGAACTCGTAGTATTTCTCGATGGGCTCGGTGCGGCCGCCGGACAGCACGATCGAACCGCGCGCGCGGCCGCCTTGCGCGACCGACGCCGGCGTGAAGAGCGCCGCGCGCAGCTTCGCGCCGCCGGCCCCGGCATACCACGCCGCCTCGCCGCCGGGCGGGGCCTTGGCGTCGGCGGTCTCGATCAGGGGCGCTTGGTCGGCCATCACCCTGCCCTACGCGGCCTTGGAAAACAGAGACTGAATTTTCGGCTGAAGTTTCATCGCCAGTCCCATGTCGGAAAGCCGAAGGCGTCCCGTCATCATGGCCCGAGTCGGGTCGAGTTCGCCCTTGCCGAGCGCGGCCAGGTCGCGCAGCCCCACGGTGACCACCAGGTCCGCCGGCAGGTCGTCGTTGGTGACCGTGGCCCCGTCGATGTGGATGACTCCTTCGCCCTTGAGGTCGAGCTTGATCGAGGCGCCCAGACCCGCGTCGGCCGCGGCGGCGCCGCGAATCCGATCGGTCAGCTCCTCAAGAGTCGCCATACCCTCGCTCTCCCAAATCACCGGGGAGCTTCGCTTCAGACGTGTGCGAAGTAAACCGCCGGCCGTACGTGCGCGGATCAGGGCGTCGGCGCCGTGGCGGCCACCGATTTCACGAACCGCAAGGTCATCCGGTCGCTCTCGCCGATCGCGTCGTACTTCGCGTGGTCGAAGGCCGGGTCCGCGGGCTGGCCGCGCGGCGAGGAGCTGCGCACCGGCGGCAGGGTCCAGACCCCGAACGGATGGTTGCGGTCGTCCTTCGGGTTGGCGTTGATCTCGCTGGCCGCGGCGAGCGTGAAGCCGGCCTCCTGGGCGAGTTGCACCACATAGGCCTGGGCCACATAGCCGGACGAGGCCATGACGTCGGGCATGGCGGCGGGATCGGCGCGATGCTCCTCGACGCCCAGCACGCCGCCCGGCTTCAGCGCCGCATAGGCGTCGCGGAAGGCCTTCTCCGCCAGGCCCGCGGCCATCCAGTTGTGCAGGTTGCGCAGGAACAGCACGAGGTCGGCCGAGCCGGCCGGCGCCACCGGGCCGCTGGCAGGGCCGAAGGTGGTGAACTCCACCTTGCCATAGAGCTTCGGATTCTCGGTGAGGCGGCGGCGGTAGGCCTCGACCATGGCCCGGCCGGCCGCGTCGGCCGGCGGCAGGTCGGCGGCGTAGAAGCGCCCGGCGGTGGCCGCCAGGAAGGGCGCGACGATGTCGGTGTACCAGCCGGCGCCCGGCCAGAATTCGACCACGGTCTGGCCGGGCCTGAGCCCCCAGAACCTCAGCGATTCGGCGGGATGGCGCCACGGGTCCCGGGCGCGGTCGGCAGGCAGGCGCCAGGGCCCGGCGACGGCGGCCTCGATGGTGGCGGGCGGCGGCGGGCTCTTCGGGCGGCCCCCGCAGGCGCTGAGCGCAACGGCGCTCAGCAAGGCCGCACGCCGCGAGATGGACAGGTCCGGGTGCGTCATTCGACCTCGCCACGCCCCCCGGCGCAAGCTCTGCCCTCAAAGGCGTAGCGCGGGCGCGCCGTGCGGTCAAAGGACAGGGCGACGCAAGGCGCGCCGCAAGGACTTGAACCGGAAAATCGCCGTCCTACCTCATGGCCCGGAGGCGCTGGATGTCCGGGCCTTCCGGGTGTCGCTGCGAGGCCTGATGGCTTGCAAAGACGCTCTGCTGAAACCGCAACCTTGCTTGACAAGAAGGATGTGACCGCATGCGTACGATCGACTTCTCCCCCCTCTACCGCTCCGTCGTGGGCTTCGACCGCCTGGCCGACCTGCTGGATTCCGCCGCCGCCGACGGCGCGGCCGGCTATCCGCCCTACAACATCGAGCGCACCGACGAGAACGCCTACCGCGTCGAGATCGCGGTCGCCGGCTTCCGTCCGGAAGAACTGTCCATCGAGGTGAAGGAGAACCTGCTGACCGTGACCGGCCGCAAGGCCGCCAACGACGAGTCGCGCCGGTTCCTGCACCGCGGCCTGGCCGAACGGAACTTCGAGCGCAAGTTCCAGCTCGCCGACTATGTGGTGGTGACCGACGCGAACCTCGCCGACGGCCTCCTGGCCATCTCGCTGAAGCGCGAACTGCCCGAGGCCCTGAAGCCGCGCCGCGTCGAGATCTCGGTGGGCCAGCCCAGCCTGATCGAAGGCGAGAAGGCGGCGTAACTGATGTTGCTCCCCTTCGGGGGATGAACTGACAACGGAAGGGCGGCGTGAGCGATCGCGCCGCCCTTTTCGCGCCTCGTGGTCCGGGGTCGTCAGATGACGTCGTCGAGGCCGCGGGCGCCGTGGCGGGCCACGCCGGTGAAGTTGGCCTGGCGCAGCAGGGCGCCGGTGAAGTTGGCGCGGCTGACGTCGGCGTCGATGAAGATCGCCTGGCGCACGTCGGCGCCGGTGAGGTCAGCGCTCTTCATCTCGGCCTTGCGCAGGTCGCAGGCGAGCACCCGGTCGGCGCCCAGCAGCAGCGGGCCCATCTGGGCCTCGCGCAGGTCGGAGCCGGAGAGCTTGGCGCCGGCCAGCTTGGCGCCGCGCAGGTCGGCGCGCCGCAGGTTGCAGTTGCGCAGGTCCGCGCCCTCAAGATGGGCGCCCTGAAGCTGCACGCCCTCCATGTCGAGGCCGTAGAACACCGCGCCCTTGCCGGAGAGCGCGGTGAGGTTGTAGCCGCGCACGGTCTCCAGCGCCCGCAGGTCGGCGCCGTCGAACACCGAGGGCGCACCGTGCAGGCCGCCGGTCTCGCACCAGCGGGCATGGTCCTGGATCATGGTCTTGTAGGGCAGGCTGGTGGCCGCGACTCCGGCCGGCTTGTCGGTGAGCGCGCCCGCCATATTGGCGTTGGAGACGTTCCACGAGGCGGTCTTGGCGCCCACCAGCACCGCGTCGCGCAGGTCGGCTCCGCCCAGGTCCGCGCCGGAGAGGTCGGCGCCGGAGAGGTTGCAGCCCTTCATGGTGGCCTGCTTGAGGTTGGCGCGCACCAGGCGGGCGTCCTTCAGGATCGCGTCGGTGAAGTCGGCCCTCACGGCGATGACGCCCGAGAGCTTGGAACGCTCCAGGTTGGCGCCCACCAGCTTGGCGCCCTGGGCGTCGCCGATGCGCGCGGCGCCGCCGGCCTCGATGCGCCGGAAGCCGAACTTGGGGTCGGCCGCGGCCAGCACGCCCTCGCGCAGGTCGGCTTCGAACATGTCGGCGCCGGTCAGGTCGGCGTTGCGCAGGCAGGCGCCGCGCAGGTCGGCCCGGCGAAGCGAGCAGCCGCGCAGGTCGGCGTCCTGCAGATCCGCGCCGAACATGATGGCATGGTCCAGCCGCGCGTCGTGCAGATGGCAGCCGGCGAGCACCGCGCCCGAGAAGTCGGCGTCGCAGAGATTGCGCCCGGCAAGGTCGAGGCCCGAGAGGTCCGACCAGGCGAACACGGCGCGCGCGCCGCCAGGCTTGGAACTCCACAGCCGGTCGTGGCGCGCGCAGATCTGGTCGACCTCCGCCTGGGTCAGCCGTCGGACGATATGGGAAGCTTCTGACATGGATCCTGACGAGGCGGGCGGCATGGTTACCTGATCCTAGACGGCGGGGATTAACGGCCCATTTCCAGACGGTTAGGGCGCGCCTCGCGGCCGGTACCCCGCATAGAGCCCCGCCGCCTCGCCGGCCAGCACCCCGACCTCGGCCGCGATCCCCGCCGCGCGCAGGCGTGAAAGGCCCCGGCCCGCGGCCAGGGCGGAGGGATCTTCGGCCGCCACGACCACGCGGGCCACCCCCGCCAACGCCAGGCGCTCGCCGCAGGACGGCGCGCCGGAGGCGCGTTCGCCGCAAGGCTCCAGGGTCACGTAGGCGACGGCGCCGCGCGCCGCCCCGCCGGCCCAGTCGAGGGCCAGTTCCTCGGCGTGCGGGCGGCCGCCCGCGGCGGTGACGGCTTCGCCGACCACGAGGCCGTCGCGCACGATCACGCAGCCGACGGAGGGGTTGTCGCCAGTCAGGCCGACATGCGTCGCCGCCAGGGCGATCGCGCGGCGCATCCAGGTCTCGTCGTCGGTCACCATCTCATCACCATGCCCCTCGCGGACCAGATGCCGCCGAACGCTCAGACGGGCGGCAGGGCCTGGGCGCGGGCGTCGTCCAGATAGCGGGCCGCCGTGGGCTTCAGGGCGCCGTCGAGCTCGATCAGCAGGGGATTGCCGGTGGGGATCTCCACGCCGACGATCGCCTCGCCGGCGACCTCGAACAGCAGCTTGACGATGGCGCGCAGGGAATTGCCGTGGGCGGCGACCAGCAGGGTCTCGCCGGCCGCCAGCCGCGGGACGATCTCGGCCTCCCAGTAGGGCTGCACGCGGAACAGCGTGGTCTCCAGGCTCTCGGTGTCGGGCAGCACCGCGCCGGCGTAGCGGCGGTCCCTGGAGAAGTCGAACTCCCCGCCGGGCGGCAGGGGCGGCGGCGGCACGTCGTAGGAGCGCCGCCAGATCTTCACCTGCGCCTCGCCGTGCCTGGCCGCGGTCTCGGTCTTGTTGAGGCCGGTCAGGCCGCCGTAGTGGCGCTCGTTGAGGCGCCAGTCCTTCACCTCCGGGACGAAGGTCTGGCCGGCCGCGGCCAGGGCCAGCCAGGAGGTGCGGATCGCGCGCGTCAGCACCGAGGTGTAGCAGCGGTCGATGGCGAGACCCGCCTGGGCGATCAGCTCGCCGCCCTTCCTCGCCTGGGCTTCGCCCTCGGCGGTCAGGTCCACGTCCACCCAGCCGGTGAAGCGGTCCTCCAGGTTCCACTGGCTCTGGCCGTGGCGCAGCAGGATCAGGGTGGGCAAGGCGGCGGACTCCGAAGCGGCGGCGTGCGGCCGCCTTCTAGCCGTTGATCGTCGGTTGGGCCACCGGATGCAACGGATTGGTCGCCCGCCTGCGAAGCAGCTATAGAACGCCCATGCTCGACCGCCTCTTCCTGCCCCTGCTGGCGCTCGCGGCCATCGCCGCGGTGGCGCTGGCCATGGTCTGGCCGCAAGGGCTGGGCGACCGCTCGCCCGCGCCGTTCGGCTCGGTCCCGGTGCAGCGGACGCCGCAGATGCAGGCGGCCATGCGCCGCGAGACCCTGGCGGCCCAGCGGCGCACCAACCAGGCGCGCGCGGCGGTCCGCGACCTGCAGACCCAGGCGCTCGCCCCCTCTCAATGACCGATTTCGACGCCATCGCCGTAGGCCGCCGGGTGCTGGCCGCCGAGGCCGACGCCCTGCAGGCGCAGGCCGAGGGCCTGGGCGCGGCCTTCACCGAGGCCGTCGACCGCCTGTTCGCGGCGAAAGGCCGGATCGTCTGCACCGGCATGGGAAAGTCCGGTCACGTGGCGCGGAAGGTCGCCGCCACCTTCGCCTCCACCGGCGCGCCGGCCTTCTTCGTCCATCCGGCCGAGGCCAGCCACGGCGACCTGGGCATGATCGGCCAGGACGACGTGATCATCGCGTTGTCCAAGTCCGGCGAGGTGCGCGAGCTGGCCGACGTGATCGCCTACGCCACCCGCTTCTCGATCCCGCTGATCGCCATCACCGCCGAGCCCGCCAGCGCGCTGGGCCAGGCGGCCGACGTGGTGCTGCAGCTCGCGGCCTCGGCCGAGGCCACCGCCGAGGTCAACGCCCCGACCACCTCGACGACCCTGCAGCTGGCGCTCGGCGACGCGCTGGCCGTGGCGCTGCTGGAGCGGCGAGGCTTCAAGCCGCAGGACTTCCGGGTCTTCCACCCTGGCGGCAAGATCGGCGCTATGCTGAGCACCGTCGGCGATCTGATGCATGATTTCGGCGAACTGCCGCTGGTCGGCGCCGACACGCCGATGACCGACGCGATCCTGGTGATGAGCCAGAAGCGCTGGGGGATCGTCGGCGTCACCGGTCCGGACGGCGGCTTGACGGGCGCGATCACCGACGGCGACCTGCGGCGCCACATCGACGGCCTGATGGCCCACACGGCGGGCGAGGTGATGACGCCGGGACCGAAGAAGACCGTGCCCTCGACCATGCTGGCCTCGGAGGCGCTGGCCCTGATGAGCGACCCGCCGCCGGCCGTCACGGTGCTGTTCGTCGTCGACGCCGGCAAGCCCGTCGGCATCCTGCACATCCACGACCTGCTGCGCGCCGGCGTGATGTAGAACCCGGCCGTCCCGTACACGTTCGAGAAGGGCCCCATACGGCATCTTCCGTACATTTCCCGCGCCGCCCCAAGTTTCCCGGAGTCCCGATGCTGCCTCCTCCCCGCGCCGACCTCGTCTCCAACACCTACGACTTCGAAAACCAGCCGCTGGTGAAGGCGACGGGCTTTCGCGAGTACGACGCGCGCTGGCTGTTCGGGCCGGAGATCAACCTGCTGGGCGTCCAGGCGCTGGGCCTGGGCCTGGGGACCTATATCCACGAGCTCGGCCAAAAACGCATCGTGGTCGGCCACGACTACCGGTCCTATTCGCTTTCCATCAAGCAGGCCCTGACCATCGGGCTGGTGGCGGCGGGCTGCGAGGTGGTCGACATCGGCCTGGCCACCTCGCCCATGGCCTATTTCGCCCAGTTCGACCTCGACGCGCCGTGCGTCGCCATGGTCACCGCCAGCCACAACGAGAACGGCTGGACCGGCGTGAAGATGGGGGCGCAGCGGCCGCTGACCTTCGGCCCCGACGAGATGGGCCGGCTGAAGGAGATCGTGCTGTCGGGGACCTGGAAGCAGCGTCCGGACGGCAGCCTCGCCCACGTGGGCGGCGTGGCCGAACGCTACATCGCCGACGCGGCCTCGCGCGCCAGCATCAGGCGCCCGCTGAAGGTGGTCTGCGCCTGCGGCAACGGCACGGCCGGCGCCTTCGCCCCGGAGGCCCTGCGCCGCATGGGCGTGGCCGTGGTGGTCGAGATGGACTGCAAGCTCGACTGGACCTTCCCGAAGTACAATCCGAACCCTGAGGACAGCGTCATGCTGCACGCCATGGCCGAGGCCGTGCGCCAGTACGACGCCGACCTGGCGCTGGGCTTCGACGGCGACGGCGACCGCTGCGGCGTGGTCGACGACGAGGGCGAGGAGATCTTCGCCGACAAGATCGGCCTGATGCTGGCCCGCGACCTGTCCGGCCTGCACAAGGACGCGACCTTCGTGGTCGACGTGAAGTCCACCGGCCTGTTCGCCACCGACGAGGTGCTGAAGGCCAATGGGGCCAAGACCGTCTACTGGAAGACCGGCCACTCCTACATCAAGCGCAAGACCGCCGAGCTGGGCGCGCTCGCCGGCTTCGAGAAGTCGGGCCACTTCTTCTTCAACCCGCCGATCGGGCGCGGCTACGACGACGGCATCGTGGCGGCCGCGGCGATCCTTTCGATGCTGGACCGCAACCCGGACAGGAAACTCTCGGACCTCAAGCGGGCGCTGCCGGTGGCCTACACCTCGCTGACCATGAGCCCGCACGTGGCCGACGAGGTGAAGTACGGCCTGGTCGATGACGTGGTCGCCGAATACACGGCGCTGCGCGACGCCGGGGGCAAGATCCTGGGGCGCAGGATCGCCGACCTGATCACCGTCAACGGCGTGCGCGTCGCCCTGGAGGACGGCTCCTGGGTGCTGGTGCGCGCCTCGTCCAACAAGCCGGAGATCGTGGTGGTGGTGGAATCGACCCGCAGCGAGGACGACATGCGCGCCCTCTTCCGCGAGGAGGTGAAGCCGCGCCTGGCCAAGCGCCCCGAGGTCGGCGCCTACAACCAGGAGATCTGACGAAAAACGGGCGCGCTCTTTCGAGGCGCGCCCGTCTTGGTTGGACGGCTTGCGGCCGGCCTAGCCCTGGCCGATCTCCACCGGCACGAAGGTGTGCTGGGCGCCGCGGGCGACGAACAGCAGCACGGACTTCTTGCCGGCCTTCTTCGCCTCGGCGACGGCGGTCTTGAGGTCGCTGGGCGAGCTGACGGCCCGCTCGCCGGCCCTAAGGATCAGGTCGCCGCGGCGCAGGCCCTTCTGGGCGGCGTCGGAGCTGGCGTCGACGCCGGCGACGCGCACCCCGTGGCCTTGGGCGTCGGGCGCGACCTGCAGGCCGAGCGCGGCCAGCGCGCCGGGCTCCTGGGCCTCGCCGCCGCGCGCCGCGCCGCCGTCGTTGAGGGCCAGCGCGTCCTCCGCGGGCCGCAGGCCGGAGCGCACCACGATCTCGCGGACCTGGCCGTCGCGGCGCACCTGCAGGTGGATCGGGTCGCCGGCGCGCGCGAGGCCCACCTGGCGGGTGAGGTCCGAGGCGTTGGCGATGGCCACGCCGTTGACCTTCAGCACCAGGTCGCCCGGCCGCACGCCCGCGGCGGCGGCGGGACCGCCCTCGGTCACCTCGGCCACCAGGGCGCCCTTGCCGGTGACGCCCAGGCTGTCGGCGATCTCCGGCGTCACGTCCTGCACCGTCGCGCCGATGAAGCCGCGCGAGACCTTGCCGGTGGAGATCAGCTGCTTGGAGACCTGGGCCGCCACGTCGGCGGGGATGTCGAAGCCGATGCCCACCGAGCCGCCGGACGGCGAATAGATCATGGTGTTGACGCCGACCACGCGGCCGTTGAGGTCGAAGGTCGGGCCGCCGGAGTTGCCGCGGTTGATCGGCGCGTCGATCTGCATGAAGTCGACATAGCTCGAGCCGGAGAGGTTGCGCCGGCCGAGCGCCGAGACGATGCCGGCCGTGGCCGTGCCGCCCAGGTTGAAGGGGTTGCCCACGGCCACCACCCAGTCGCCGACCCGGGGCTTGCCGCGCTCTTCGAAGCTGACGAAGGGCAGGCCGGAGCCGTCGACCTTCAGCACCGCGAGGTCGGTGGCCGCGTCGCGGCCGATCAGACGGGCCTTGAAGGTGCGGTCGTCGGCGGTGTGGACGGTGATCTTGTCCGCGTGATCGATCACGTGGTTGTTGGTCACCAGGTAGCCGTCGGCCGAGATGAAGAAGCCGGAGCCCGCGCCGCGCATCGGCTGGGGCTGGGCCTGGCCCTGCGGGATCTGCTGGAAGAAGCGGCGCAGTTCGGGCGGCAGGCCACCGGGGAGACCGTCGTCGTCGCCGCCCTGGAACTCGTCGGAGATGGCGCGCGGACCGAGCTTGCCCTCCACCTCGATGGAGACCACCGCGGGGGCGACATGCTGCACGATGTCGGCGAAGGAGACCGGCGCGCCGACCGCGGCGCTGGCGACGGGACGGCTGTTGACCGCGCCCTCAGGCGGGGCGGCGGCGTGCGCCACATAGCCGGCGGCGGCCGCCGCACAAAGGGCCGCGGCCGCGACCCCGTAGGAGGTGAGAATCTTGCGAGGAGACATGCCTTTGATTTGACCTTTCGAGCCCATACCCAGCATCAGACGCCCTTGCTGCCGCAGGCTTGGTTCAGTTCGATGACGGACTCCCGGCGGGTCCGCGGCGAATTCTCGGCGGATTTACGGCGAAGCTTGCCGCGAAAGCTCGGCGGCGCGGCCGGTCCGCAGCGACATAATTTACCTCTGTGCCCTACCTCGTCTGGCGCAATCGGCGGGGTCGTGCTGAAAGCACCGCCGGACATCTGGGTCGAGGGATCTTCGAATGCATGTGGCGATGATCGGGACGGGCTATGTGGGCCTCGTCAGCGGCGCCTGTTTCGCCGACTTCGGTCACACGGTGACCTGCATCGACAAGGACGCCGGCAAGATCGAGCGGCTGCAAGGCGGCGGCATCCCGATCTACGAGCCGGGCCTCGACCTGCTGGTCACCCAGAACGCCAAGGCCGGCCGGCTGTTCTTCACCACCGACGCGACCGAGGCGGTGCGCAAGGCCGACGCGGTGTTCATCGGCGTCGGCACGCCGTCGCGGCGCGGCGACGGCTATGCGGACCTGTCCTACGTCTATGCCGCGGCCGAGGAGATCGCCGGCCTGGTGGAGGGCTTCACCGTGGTGGTCACCAAGTCCACCGTGCCGGTGGGGACCGGCGACGAGATCGAGGCGATCTTCAAGCGCGTGAACCCCAAGGCCGACGTGGCCGTGGTCTCCAACCCGGAGTTCCTGCGCGAAGGCGCCGCGATCGAGGACTTCAAGCGGCCCGACCGGGTGGTGGTCGGCACGCTCGACGAGCGCGCCCAGGCGGTGATGCGCGAGCTCTACCGTCCGCTCTACCTCAACGAGACGCCGATCCTGTTCACCAGCCGGCGCACCAGCGAGCTGATCAAGTACGCCGCCAACGCCTTCCTGGCGCTGAAGATCACCTACATCAACGAGATGGCGGACCTCTGCGAAGCGGTCGGCGCCGACGTGCAGCAGGTGGCCCGCGGCATCGGCCTGGACGGCCGCATCGGCAACAAGTTCCTCAACGCCGGGCCCGGCTATGGCGGGTCCTGCTTCCCGAAGGACACCATCGCCCTGGTCCGCACCGCCCGTGACGCCGGCGCGCCGGTGGAGCTGGTCGAGACCACGGTGAAGGTCAACGACGAGCGCAAGCGGGCCATGGCGCGCAAGGTGATCAAGGCGCTGGGCGGCCAGGTGAAGGGCAAGACGGTGGGCGTGCTCGGCCTCACCTTCAAGCCCAACACCGACGACATGCGCGACGCCCCGTCGCTGGCCATCATCCCGGCCCTGCAGGACAAGGGCGCGAAGATCCAGGCCTTCGATCCGGAGGGGCACGAGGCGCGCCAGATGCTGACCGGCGTGGACTTCAAGGACGATCCCTACGGCGCCGCGGAAGGCGCCGATGTGCTGGTGATCATCACCGAGTGGGATCAGTTCCGGGCGCTGGACCTGGACCGCATCAAGCTGATCATGAAGGCGCCGGTGCTGGTCGACCTGCGCAATATCTACAAGCCCGCGGACATGCTCGCGCGGGGGTTCGCCTACACCAGCGTGGGGCGATAGGGCGTTCGATCCTCCGCCCGGGCGTCAGAACCCGAAGGCGTTGATCCGGAAGATGACCTGACCGAGCCAGACGGCGCCGGCCCAGAAGGCCACTCCGAGAAGCGCGACAAACGCCAGGCAGGCGAAGGAGCTTACGCCCCGGCCCACCGGCCGCGCCGCACCTCCGAAAGCGAGGTGACGAGCCATTGTTTCTCCCAAGCACTTTTCTTCGCGCCGGACCGGTCGAGCGGTTCGGACATTACCAGAATGTCACAATGCTTACGGCTTGGGTAGGGTTGCCGTGAGGTAGGGTTAAGCGGCGGTCCGCTAGGGTCCGGACTCAATGCCGAGCGGATGTTATTTGATCCTAAGCCATTGATATTGTGCAGGCCCAATTGAGTCCGGACCCTAGGCGGCGGCCTTCTTCACCGCGCCGGCGATCTCCTTGACCACCTGGGAGACCAGCTTCTCGTCGTCGCCCTCGGCCATGATGCGGATCAGCGGCTCGGTGCCCGAGGCCCGGACCAGCAGGCGGCCGGAGCCGTTCAGGCGCTGCTCGGCCTCGGCGATCGCCCCCATCACCTCGGCGTTCTCCAGGGGCTTGCCGCCGCCGAACCGGACATTCTCCAGCTTCTGCGGCACCGGCTCGAACTGGCGGGCCAGCGCGCTCATCGGCTTGTCGCCCGACTTCAGGACGGCCAGCACCTGCAGGGCGGCCAGGAGGCCGTCGCCGGTGGTCGAGAAGTCCGAAAGGATGATGTGGCCCGACTGCTCGCCGCCCAGGTTGAAACCGCCCTCGCGCATGCGGACCATGACCGCGCGGTCGCCCACGGCGGTGCGCTCCAGCTTCAGCTTGCGCGCCTGCAGGAACCGCTCGAGGCCGAGGTTGGACATCACCGTCGCCACCACGCCGCCGCCGCGCAGCTTGTCGCGCGCCGCCCAGTCGGCGGCCATCAGGGCCATGATCTGGTCGCCGTCGACGATCTGGCCCTTCTCGTCGCAGATCACCAGCCGGTCGGCGTCGCCGTCGAGCGCGATGCCGATGTCGGCGCGGTAGTCCTTGACCAGCTTCTGCATGGCGGCCGGCGAGGTGGAGCCGACCTCCTCGTTGATGTTGAAGCCATTGGGCGAGACGCCGACCGGGATGACCTCCGCGCCCAGTTCGTAGAGGGCTTCGGGCGCCACCTTGTAGGCCGCGCCGTTGGCGCAATCGATGACGATGCGCATGCCCGACAGGTTCAGGCGGCGCGGGAAGGTCGCCTTGGCGATCTCCACATAGCGGGCCTGGCAGTCGTCGATCCGCTGCACCCGGCCAAGGTTCATCGGGGCCGCCAGGTTCTCCTGCAGGCCCTGGTCCATCAGGGCCTCGATCTCCAGCTCCTGGCCGTCGGAGAGCTTGTAGCCGTCCGGCCCGAACAGCTTGATGCCGTTGTCGGAAAAGGCGTTGTGCGAGGCCGAGATCATCACGCCCAGGTCCGCGCGCAGGGAACGGGTCATCATCGCCACGCCCGGCGTCGGCAGGGGGCCGAACAGGCGGACGTCCATGCCCACGCTGGTGAACCCGGCCACCAGCGCCGGCTCGATCATGTAGCCCGACAGGCGCGTGTCCTTGCCGATCACCACCAGGTGGCGGCGGTCGTCCTTGGACATGAACAGCTTGCCGGCCGCCATGCCGACCCGCAGCGCCACTTCTGCGGTCATCGGGAAGCGGTTGGCCTGGCCGCGGATGCCGTCGGTTCCGAAATAGGCGCGCTTGGTCATCGAGTTCTCACGAAACGATCCGAAACCCAGATTTAGTCGACGTTCGTCCGCCGGATGGTAAAGCCGCACTCAGACGGATCACCCCCCAGCTCGCGACGCACTACCACAAAAGGACGCCATCCCCCATGTGCGGCATCATCGGCATCGTCGGCGTAAGCTCCGTACAGGAACGGCTGATCGACAGCCTCAAGCGTCTGGAATACCGCGGCTATGATTCGGCCGGCGTGGCCGGCGTGGTGGACGGCCACGTGCAGCGCCGCCGGGCGGCGGGCAAGATCAAGGCGCTGGAGGAGGTGCTGGCCGCCGACCCTCTGAACGCCACGGTCGGCATCGGCCACACCCGCTGGGCCACCCACGGCGGCCCCACGACCCGCAACGCCCACCCGCAGACCGCCGGCCGCGTGACCCTGGTGCACAACGGGATCATCGAGAACTATGCCGAGCTGCGCGAGATGCTGAAGGCCAAGGGGCGCAGCTTCGAGAGCGAGACCGACACCGAGGTGATCGCGGCCCTGATCGACTTCGAGCTGTCGACCGGCAAGGACCCGGTGGCGGCGCTGAAGGCGGCGCTGGACCAGCTCAGCGGCGCCTACGCCATCGGCGTGCTGATCGACGGCGAGGACGAGCTCGTCATGGGCGCGCGCAAGGGCAGCCCGCTGGTCGTGGGCTATGGCGAGGGCGAGATGTTCATCGGCTCCGACGCCCTGGCGGTCGGGCCGTTCACCAACCGGATCGCCTACCTGGAGGAAGGCGACTACGTGGCCATCGACCACACGAGCGCGCGGATCTTCGACGTGGCCGGCCAGCCGGTGGAGCGCGAGGTGCGCACCGTGGCCGCCTCGGCGGCGCTGGTGGAGAAGGGCAACTACCGGCACTTCATGGAAAAGGAGATCCATGACCAGCCGGAGGGCTGCCAGCGCACCATCGCGGCCTATGTGGACACCCTGACCGAGCGGGCGGCGATGCCCGGCGGCGTCGACTTCGCCAAGCTCGAGCGCATCCAGATCGTGGCCTGCGGCACCTCCTATATCGCCGGCCTGCTGGGCAAGTACCTGATCGAGCAGCTGGCGGACCTGCCGGTGGACGTGGAGATCGCGTCGGAGTTCCGCTACCGCGAGCCGGCGCTCAGGGCCGGCATGCTGGCCATCGGCATGTCGCAGTCGGGCGAGACCGCCGACACCCTGGCCGCCCTTCGCCTGTGCCACGCCAAGGGGCTGAAGACCGCCGCGGTGGTGAACGCCACCGAATCGACCATGGCCCGCGAGGTGGACGTGGTCTGGCCGATCCACTGCGGGCCGGAGATCGGGGTCGCCTCCACCAAGGCCTTCACCGCCCAGATCAGCGTGCTGACCGCGCTGGCCGTCGGCGCGGCGCGGGCGCGCGGCCGGATCGACGCGGCCGAGGAGCAGCGGCTGGTGCACGTGCTGCTGGGCGCGCCCCGGCTGATCGCCGAGTCGATCAACCTGGAGGACGCGGTGAAGGCCGTGGCGCTGGAAATCTCCAAGGCCCGCGACGTGCTCTTCCTGGGCCGCGGCCCGATGTACCCGCTGGCCCTGGAAGGCGCCCTGAAGCTGAAGGAGATCAGCTACATCCACGCCGAGGGCTATGCGGCCGGCGAGCTGAAGCACGGGCCGATCGCCCTGGTCGACGAGAACACGCCGATCGTCATCCTGGCGCCCTTCGACAGCTATTTCGAGAAGTCGGCCTCGAACATGAGCGAGGTCATGGCGCGCGGCGGCCAGGTGGTGTTCATCACCGATCCGGAAGGCCAGCAGCATGCGCCGGCCGGGGCCCGCGTGGTGGTCACCGCGCCGCGCTGCGACCCGCTGATCGCGCCCCTGGTGATGGCCGCGCCGATCCAGCTTCTCGCCTACTACGTCGCCGTCCAGAAGGGCGCCGACGTCGACCAGCCGCGCAACCTGGCCAAGTCGGTGACGGTGGAATAGGGCCCAAAAGACAACGGCCGCCCCGTCGAGGGGCGGCCGCGCCTAGTCCAGACCCAGAGGGTCGTGATCTTACTTCTTGGTCGTGGTCGTGGTCGACGAGCTCATCGAACCGGTCGCGGGCGGAGTCGCGGCCGCCGGAGCCGTGGTCGTCGTGGTGGTCGCGGCGGAGCCGTCGGCGGCCGGAGCCGTGGTCGTGGTGGTCGCCGCGGCGTCAGCCGCCGGCGGGGCCGCGGCGGGAGCCGCCGTGGAGTCAGTCGCAGTGGTCGTGGTGGTGGCGGTGTCGTCGGCCTTCTTTTGGCAAGCGGACAGGCTCAGGGCCAGACCGGCGGCGACGGCGACCGAAGTGATGATACGCAGCTTCATGGAATTGCTCCCCTGGAGGACTATGGAGGACGATCCCCCGACAATGGGCGACTCTTACACGGCTTCGTGAGTTCCCGAAATCGTGATCGTGCGTCCGATGTGCTTTTTCGTCGCATCGGCGGTGGATTTCAAGCCCCCGCTCCTCTAGTGCGGCGCGAGGGCGGCGTCGGGATCGCCCCGCCAAGATAGGCGTTCCAGGTCGCCGGGCGGCGAGGTCCGCCCTGATTCGCAGGCCTTTGAAGGGGGACGGATGAACAAGCGGGTGCGTAAGGCGGTGCTGCCGGTGGCGGGGCTGGGAACCCGCGTGCTGCCGGGCGCCAAGACCACGCCGAAGAACCTCCTGAACGTCGTCGACCGGCCGATCCTGTCCTATGTGGTCGAGGAGGCGCGCGCCGCCGGCATCGAGCATTTCGTGTTCATCGTCGGCCGCGGCCAGGGCGCGATCGAAGACTATTTCGACGCCAATCCGGAGATCGAGGGCGCGCTGGAGGCCAAGGGCAAGGCCGACATCCTGGCCGAGGTGCGCCGCGACCTGATGCAGCCCGGCCAGATGAGCTTCATCCGCCAGATGGCGCCGCTCGGCCTCGGCCACGCGGTCTGGTGCGCCCGCGAGGTGATCGGCGACGAGCCCTTCGCGGTGATGCTGCCCGACATGCTGATGGCCGCCGAACCGCCGGCGCTCGCCCAGGCCGTCGAGGCCTACGGCAAGGTGGGCGGCAACGTCGTGGTGGTGGAGCCCGCGCCGCCGGGCGAGACGCACAAGTACGGGATCGTCGCCCTGGACAAGCCGGACGGCCGCCTGAACCGGATGACCGGCATGGTCGAAAAGCCGCCGCTGGGGACCGAGCCCTCGAACCTGTTCATCTCGGGCCGCTACATCCTGCAGCCGGAGGTCTTCCACATCCTGGAGACGCAACCCCGCGGCGCCGGCGGCGAGATCCAGCTCACCGACGCCATGGCCACGCTGATGGCGCGCCAGGACTTCCACGCCCTCGAATACGAGGGGACGACCTACGACTGCGGCGACAAGATCGGCCTCCTGCGCGCCAACGTCGCCTTCGCGCTTCGCCGTCCCGACCTCGCCGACGAGGCCCGCGCGGCGATCGCGGCCCTGCTCTAGCGGCCGGTGGCCAGCCGCCGCCTGCTGATCTTCGGCTACGGCTACGCCGGCCGCGCGCTGGCGCGGCGCCTCGCGCCCGAAGGCTGGCGCGTGTCGGCGACCGTCCGCCGCCCGGCCGATCGCGAGCGGCTGGACCTCGAAGGGGTCACCCCGGTGGCGGCCGACGACAGGCGCGCCCTCGCCGGGACCGTGCGCGACGCCCAGGCCGTGCTGATCACCGCGGCGCCCGACGCCGAGGGCTGCCCGGGCCTGAGAGCCCTGGTCCCGGCGCTGGCCGCGGCGAAGGCCTTCCCCGACTGGATCGGCTACCTCTCCACGACCGGGGTCTACGGCGACCGCCATGGCGGCTGGGTGACGGAGGCGAGCCGGCTCGCCGCCCAGTCCCCGGAAGGCGCGCGGCGGGTGGGGGCCGAGCGCGACTGGCTGGAGGTCGGCCGCGGCATGGGGCTGACGGTGACGATCTTCCGCCTGCCCGGGATCTATGGCCCCGGCCGGTCGGCGCTGGACCGCGTGGCCGCCGGCGAGGCGCGGCGGATCACGGCCCCCGGCCAGGTGTTCTCGCGCATCCATGTGGACGATCTGGCCGCGGGCCTGGCGGCCTCGATCGCCCGGCCCCGCGCCGGCGGAGTCTACAACCTCTGTGACGACGCGCCCTGCGCCAACAGCGAGGTCATCGCCTACGCCGCGGGCCTGCTGGGCCTGCCGGTCCCGCCGGAGGTTCCCCTGGCCGAGGCGGACCTCTCGCCGCAGGGCCAGCGCTTCTACGCCGAGAGCAAGCGGGTCTCGAACGCGCGGGCCAAGGCCGAACTGGGCTGGCGGCCGGCCTATCCGACCTACCGCGAGGGACTGGCGGCGATCCTGGCGGCGGGCGGCTAGAGCTCCGCCACCGCCGCGATCAGGCGCGCGATGTCCTGCGGGCGCGACAGGCGGTGGTCGCCGTCCTTGATCAGGAAGAAGACCACGTCCTCGCCCCGGATCGCCTGGGCCAGCTCCAGGGCGTGGCGCCAGGGGACGTCCGGGTCGGCGCCGCCCTGCAGGATGCGCACGGGCGCCTCGATCGGCACGGGCTCGGCGCCCAGGATCGACCAGCGGGCGCCGTCCTCGAGCAGGGCCCGGGTGATCGGATAGCCCTCATCGCCGTACGCCGACGGCCGCAGCCAGACGCCCTCGGCGGCCAGCGCCGCATGGCCCCGCGGCGGGATCTGCGGCGCCATCAGCTTTTCGGTGAAGTCGGGGGCCGGCGCGATCAGCAGGAGGCCCGCAACCCGATCCGGCCGCGCCATGGCCGCGAGGCAGGCGATCCAGCCGCCCATCGACGAGCCCACCAGGACCACGGGCCCTTCCACCAGCTCGTCGAGCACGGCCAGCGCATCCTCGCGCCAGCGCGTGATGGTCCCCTTGGCCTGGAAGTCGCCGGAGGATTCGCCATGGCCCAGGTAGTCGAAGCGGATGTAGGCGCGACCCGCCCTGGCCGCCCATTCGGCCAGGGCCTGCGCCTTGGTCCCGCTCATGTCGGAGCGGAATCCGCCCAGCCAGACCACCGTCGGGCCGGCCCCCGCCACCCGGCGCCAGGCGATCCGCTCGCCGTCGGCGCGTTCCAGGTTTCCCGCCTGCTCGACCATCTTCGCCTCATAGCGCGAGGCGGTCTTTACGCCACCCCGTTTCGGGTTATCACAGGGCGTGGCGCTTCCCCCTGACTTCACCCTCCTGCAGGTCGTCCCGGAGCTGGAAACCGGCGGCGCCGAGCAGACCACGATCGACGTCGCCCGCGCGGTGATCGCCGCCGGCGGCCGGGCGCTGGTCGCCACCCGCGGCGGGCGGATGACCGCGCGGCTGGAGTCCGACGGCGCGCGCCTGGCGCAGATGCCGGTGCAGTCGAAGAACCCGCTGGTGATGCTGGGCAACGCCGCGCGGCTGGTCGACCTGATCCGCAACGAGCACGTCAGCCTGGTGCACGCCCGGTCCCGGGCGCCGGCCTTCTCGGCGCTGTCGGCGGCGCAGTTCACCCACACGCCGTTCGTGGCCACCTACCACGGCGTCTACAAGGCCAAGTCCGGCCTCAAGCGCTGGTACAACGCCGTCATGACCCGCGGCGACCTGGTGATCGCCAATTCCGACTATACCCGCGACCATGTGCTGGCCGAGCACCATCTGGACCCCGGCAAGGTGGTCGCCATCCCGCGCGGCGTCGACCTCGACCGCTTCAATCCCGCCTGGGTGACGCCCGACCGCGTCGAGGCCTTGCGCGACGCCTGGGGGATCGACGCGGGCGACCGGCGCACCCGTTTCCTGCTGGCCGGCCGGCTGACCCGCATCAAGGGCCACCTGACGATCATCGAGGCCGCCGCGCAGATGAAGGCGCAGGGTCGGGACGATTTCCTGATCCTGTTCGCCGGCGACGACCAGGGCCGCACGGGCTATGGCGAGGAGCTGGCCAAGGCGGTGGCCGAGGCCGGCCTCGAGGGCGAGGTCCGCATCGTCGGCCACGTGGACGACATGCCGGCCGCCTATCTGGCGGCCGACGTGGCGATCCTGCCGACCACCGTGCCGGAGTCCTTCGGCCGCGCCGCCGTCGAGCCGCAGGCCATGGGCCGGCCGGTGATCGCTTCCAACCACGGCGGCACCACCGAGACCGTGGCGGACGGCGTGTCGGGCTGGCTGGTCCCGCCGGGCGATCCGGCCGCCTGGGCCGGCGCCATGACGCGGGCCATCGACCTCGGTCCCGGCCGGCGCGGCGAGATGGGCCAGGCGGGCATGAACCGCACGCGCCAGCTCTACCGCGTCGACGCCATGTGCGAGGCGACGCTGGCGGCCTACGAGCGAGTCCTCGACACCCGCCGCCTGGCGGAGGAGAGCCCCTGATGGCGCGGCGCGAAGCCCAGAGGATCCTGGTCATCAAGCTGTCGGCGCTGGGCGACTTCGTGCTGGCGCTGGCGGCGATGAAGAAGATCCGCCAGGCCCATCCCAAGGCCCACATCAGCCTGCTCACCACCCCGCCCTTCGAGGGACTGGCCAAGGCCTCGCCCTATTTCAACGCCGTCTTCACCGACGGGCGGCCGGAGGGGTTCCCGGAGTGGGTGGCGCTTCGCAAGCGCCTGCGCGCGGCGAACTACACGCGGGTCTACGACCTGCAGACCTCGGCCCATTCGAACCGCATCTTCCAGATCCTGCGGCCCAATCCGCCGCCCTGGTCGGGGGTCGCCTTCGGCTGCTCCCTGCCGCACCGCAATCCGCTGCGCAACGGCATGCACACCCTCGAGCGCCAGGCGGACCAGCTGATGTACGCCGGCGTCTGGCCCGACGCCCCGACCGAGCCGGGTTCGGCGCCCGCGCCGGATCTGTCCTGGGTGCTGCGGCCCGCGGAGGGCGCCCGGCCGCCGGCGGTCGGCGTCAAGGCCAAGCCCTACGCCATGTTCGTGCCGGGGGGCTCGGCGCATCGGCCGGAGAAGCGCTGGCCGGTGGAGCGCTACGGCGAGCTCGCCCGCATCCTCTACGCGCGCGGGCTCGATATCGTGATCATCGGCGGCCCGCAGGAGGCCGCGCTGGCCCAGTCGATCCAGCGCCAGGTGCCCCGCGCCCGCGACCTGACCGGCCGCACCGACTTCGCCTCCATCGCCGTGCTCGGCGCCAAGGCCGCGCTGGCGGTCGGCAACGACACCGGGCCGCTGCACCTGGCCGCCGCGGCCGGGGCGCCCACCGTCGTCCTGTTCTCCAGCGTCTCGGACCCGGCGCTCTCCGCGCCAAGGGGCAAGGTCGCGGTCCTGCAGGCCGCCAAGCTCTCCGATCTGCCTGTGGCCAAAGTGGCGCAGGCCGCGGCCCGTCTGGCGCCTGCCGCACAGGGCGCGGCTTGATAGCGCAGGGGCGCTAAATCATATACTGTCCGAAGCAGCCGGAGCGCCGATGCGCCCCGGCCTTTCTGTTGAAACAATCGTAGGAGCCTCGCCTATTCGCCGCCCAATGAACGCCCCTCCCGTCAAGGACGGGCTGCGCATCAATGATGAAATCCGCGTCCCCAAGGTTCTGCTCATCGATCAGAACGGCGAGAAGCAGGGTGTGATGCCCACGTCCTCCGCCATGGAGGCCGCCGAGGAGGCGGGCCTCGATCTGGTCGAGATCGTCCCCAACGCGGATCCGCCCGTCTGCAAGATCCTGGACTACGGCAAGTTCAAGTTCCAGGAGCAGAAGAAGAAGAACGAGGCGCGCAAGCGGCAAAAGGTCCAGGAGATCAAAGAGATCAAGCTGCGGCCAAACATCGACATCCACGACTACGAAGTGAAGCAGCGCTCGATGAACCGCTTCTTCGAGGAGGGCGACAAGGTCAAGGTCACCCTGCGCTTCCGCGGCCGCGAACTGGCCCACCCGGAACTGGGCATGAAGCTGCTGCAGCGGGTCCGCGCGGACTTCGAGCCGATCGCCAAGTGCGAGTACGAGCCGCGCATGGAAGGCCGCCAGATGATCATGATCCTGGCGCCCCGCTAGAGGACGCCGATGCGCCGAAGGCCCTTCGGACATCCGGGAGCGGTCGCCGTCATGGCGGCCGCTTTCGCGTTTCCGGCCCTGGCGCAGGCGCCGCTCCCGCCCGATCCGCATGCGCCGTTCCCGCCCTTCAAGATCGGCGAGGGCCTCTATTACGTGGGCGCCGCGGACTACACGTCCTTCCTGATCGTCACCAAGGCCGGGCTGATCGTCATCGACGGCGGCGACGCGCCGACCGGCCATCAGGTGGTGGGCAACATCCGCACGCTGGGCTTCGACCCGGCCGACATCAGGATCCTGCTCAACACCCACGAGCACTTCGACCACGCCGCGGGCCTGGCGGAGATCAAGCGGGCCGCGCCGGGCGCGCGGTTCTACGCCAGCGCCGCCGACGGGGCGATCGTCGCGGCCGGCGGCAAGGGCGATCCCTTCCTGAAGGGCGCGCGCTTCGAATACGACCCGGTGAAACCCGACGAGATCCTGAAGGACGGACAGCGCCTGCGCCTGGGCGGCTGGACGCTGACCGCCCACCTCACGCCGGGCCATACGCCCGGCTGCACGACCTGGACCTTCCCGGTGACGGTGGCGGGCAAGGTGCGCCAGGCGCTCGACCACTGCTCGTCGACCGTGCTGCCCGGCTACAGGCTCGGCAAGGTCGAGACCTATCCCGGCCAGACGGCGGACTACGAGAAGAGCTTCGCGACCTGGAAGACGCTGCCCTGCGAAGTGTTCCTCGCCTCCCACGGCTCGTTCTTCCACATGACGGAGAAGAAGGCCGCCCTGGACGCCGGCAAGGCCGACGCCTTCGTCGACCCGCAGGGCTGCCGCAAGTTCTACGACGGCGCCGAGGCGGCGTTCCGCGCGGAGCTCAAGAAGCAGAACCCGTAGGGGGTGGGTTCTTGGTCCAAATTCTTGCTCGTCATGGCCCGGCTTGTCCGGGCCACCCATGATCGCCGGGGCGCCAGGACGTCAGCGGCGGCGCGGCAATCTATCCTTCGGCAACACGGAGATCTTGGGTCGCCCGGACAAGCCGGGCGATGACGATCCGGAAGGGGTGGGATTGAACGCGGTCTACATTATGGCCAGCCGCAAGCACGGAACGCTCTATGTCGGCGTAACCAGCGATCTTCTGAACCGCACGGCGCAACATCGCGAGGGCGCGATCGATGGCTTCACCAAGCAATACGGCGTCAAGCGGCTGGTTTGGTACGAACGGCACGATGGCATCGAGGCAGCGATCCATCGTGAGAAGCGCCTGAAGAAATATAGGCGTGAGTGGAAGATCAATCTCATCGAGCGCGACAATCCCGATTGGGACGACCTCTTTCCCCAGTTCTTCAGCGAGGAAGGACCGCTTGCGCACCTTCAACCCCGCGAGGCGTCGATGTGAGTGTGGCCCCGCGCCAACGCTGAGCCAGGATCGGACGAACGGCGCTCGCTGAGCCTTGCCGTGGCGTGGGCTGCGGGCTTACCACCGCGGCCATGTCCGACACTGCGCCGCGGGAGGCGTCGACGCCGTCCCCCTGGGCCGCGCCGTCGCTGATCGCCGTCATCTTCATCAACATGCTGGGCTTCGGGATCATCGTCCCGTTGCTGCCCTTCTACGCCAAGTCGATGCAGGCGCAGCCCTGGCAGATCGCGCTGATCTTCTCGGCCTACGCCATGGGCGGCTTCTTCGGCGAGCCGTTCTGGGGGCGGCTCTCGGACCGCTATGGCCGCAAGCCGCTGTTGATCTCGACGATCACCGGCAACTGCCTCTGCTACCTGGCGCTGGCCTTTGCGCCGAACGTGGCGGCGGCCTTCGTCATCCGCTTCCTGGGCGGGCTGATGAGCGGCAACGGGGCGGTGATCCAGGGCTATATCGCCGACGTCACCCCGCCGGAGCGGCGGGCGCGGATGCTGTCGCGGCAGGGCGCGGCCTGGAACGTGGGCATGATCGTCGGGCCCGCGGTCGGCGGGGCCTTCGCCCACACCAACGTCGGCCCGATCGGTTTTCGGATCCCGCTGTTCATCGCCGCCGCGCTCTCGGCGCTGGCGGTGACCGGCATCGTCCTGTTCATCCGCGAGAGCCGCGTCCGCGATCAGTCGATCAGCCACCGGCCGAGCCGCTGGGCGGCCACCGGCGAGGCGGTGCGCCATCCGGTGATCGGGCGGCTGATGCTGCTGACCTTCCTGGTGGGCTTCGCCTTCACCGGCATCGAGTCGACCTTCGGGCTTTGGGGCCTGGCGCGGTTCGGCTGGGGTCCGCCGCAGATCAGCGTCTGTTTCGCCGCCGCCGGCGCGGTCTCGGCGCTCACCCAGTTCTTCGTCACCGGCCCCTTGTCCGAGCGGTTCGGCGAGGGCCGCATGCTGGCCATCGGCATGGGGGTGAACGTGCTGGGTTCGGTGCTGCAGCCGCTCTCCAACGGCCTCCTCATGACGACGCTGCTGATGTGCGTCACCGCCACCGGCCAATCGGTCGCCTGGCCCAACGTCGGCGCCCTGATCTCGCGCACCGCCGACCCGCACCGCCAGGGCCAGATCCTGGGCCTCAACAACGCCGCCGGCGCCTTCGCCCGTTTCGTGGGGCCGCTGTCGGCGGGCCTCACCTTCGCCAGCGTCAGCATCAACGCGCCGTTCATCCAGGGCGCCGCGATCGTCGCGCCGGCGATCCTGCTGGCGCTGAGCGCCGCGCGCCGGGCCCCGCCGCGCACCGTGCAGGGGCATGCGCTGTGAAGGGGCCCGCCGAACACCCGTCCGCCGAAGAGCGGCGCTCGCTGATCGTGCTGCTCAGCGTCATCTTCCTGATGATCGCGGGCTTCGGCCTGGTGATCCCGCTCCTGCCGTTCTTCGCGCGCGCCTTCGACGCGCCGGCCTGGCAGGTGACGCTGCTGTTCTCGGCCTTCTCGTTCGGCCAGTTCCTGGGCGAGCCGTTCTGGGGGCGGCTGTCGGACCGGATCGGGCGCAAGCCCGTGCTGATCATCACCATCACCGCCGTGGCGGTGAGCTATGCGCTGCTGGCCTTCGCACCCAACATCGCGGCGGCCTTCGCGATCCGGTTCCTGACCGGGGTGTTCGCCGGCAACATCTCGACCCTGCAGGGCGCCATGGCCGACATCACCCCGCCGGAGAAGCGCGCCGGCCGCATGGGGATCATGGGGGCGGCGTTCAGCGCGGGCTTCACCACCGGCCCGGCCATCGGCGGCCTGCTGGCCCAGCCCAGCCGCGGCGCCCTGGGCTTCCAACTGCCGCTGCTGGTGGCGGCGGGCTTCGCCCTGGCCTCGGCCATCGCCGTGGTGGTCTTCGTGCGCGAGAGCCGGCCGGATCCGGCAAGCCATCGCCCGCACCGCCCGCGCATCGAGGGCCTGAAGGAGGCCTGGGCGCACACGGTGATCAGCCGCATCCTGCTGATCAGCTTCATCGTGGTGGTGGGCTTCGCCGGCATCGAGGCGACCTATGGCCTGTGGACCCAGGTCCGCTTCGGCTGGGGCCCCAAGCAGATCGGGCTGGCCTTCATGGTCATCGGGCTGCTGGGCGCCTTCTGCCAGGGGTGGCTCTCGGGCCGGCTGGTGCGCCGGTTCGGCGAGCCGACCACCCTGACCGGTGGACTGGTGTTCATGGGCCTGGGCCTCGTGACGCAGGGCCTGGCGCCCGTCTGGCCGGTGGCGATCGCGGGCTTCGCCTTCGTCTGCATCGGCCAGTCGATCTGCTTCCCGAACCTCACCGCGCTGATCTCCCGGGCCGCGCCGCCCGACCGGCAGGGCGAGATGCTGGGCCTCAACATGAGCGGCATGGCGCTCGCCCGCATCGGCGGGCCGGTGGTGGCGGGCGAGCTGTTCTCGCTGGTGGCGCCCGGCGCGCCCTTCGCCATGGCGGCGTTGCTGATCCTGCCCGGGCTGTGGTTCGCCGGGCAGGTCAGGAAGCGCGTTCCGCCGACGGTCTAGTCGACCGCCGGCGGAGACGTTCGGGCCTAGGTCTTGATGTCGACGACCTTGCCCTGGCCCGGAGGCTTGGCGGCGGAGACGGAGACGCCGCTGGCGTCCTTGTCGCCATCGTGGTCCTGGGCGGGCGCGGCGGCGGGCTTGTCGGTGTCGACGGGCTTGGCGGCGGAGACGGGGATGGACGGCGGGATCTGGCTGACGGCGGAAATGCTCGACATTCTTGTCTCCAGCGGCCGCAATTCGCGACCTGAGCTCGACCATAGGCCATCGCGCTTAACCTCCCGTTCAGGGGTGGGAGAAAAATCGGAGAGGGACGCCGCCGCCTGAACTCGGAACATCGTCAGATGCTTCCGGAGCTTAGATCTCACGGTCGATGCGAGCCTTCCGGCTTCGGCAAGTCAAGGACGCGCCCTTGGCGCGCCGCATCGCGGGCGGCCGTTGGCCGCTCCTTGAGTCGCCGAAACCGGAAGGCAAACTGGCCGCCATGAGATTTATGGCCGGGTCCGTCCGATGGACGAGATATCAGCAGCTCCCATCGCCCGGCCGTGGTCTTGCTTTCCGCGCCCGTTTCCCCTACTAACCCGCCCCTTCGGAGCCGCCTGGCCCATGGCATGCCAGGGCGGCTCATCAATACGCCAGAGGACGGGGCCCCCAAGGCTCCGCAGAGAAATGCCGAAACTGAAGACGAAGTCGGGCGCCAAGAAGCGCTTCAAACTCACTGCGACCGGAAAGATCAAGGCCGGTGTGGCCGGCAAGCGCCACCGCCTCTTGTCGCACAACGCCAAGTACATCCGTCAGAACCGTGGCACGAAGGTGATGAGCGCGTCCGACGCGAAGATCATCAAGTCCTTCCTGCCCTACGGCCTGAGCTAAGGAGCGCTGACAGATGGCTCGCGTCAAAAGGGGCGTCACCGCCCACGCCAAGCACAAGAAGGTTCTCGAGCAGGCCAAGGGCTTCTACGGGCGCCGCAAGAACACCATCCGCACCGCCAAGGCGGCTGTGGACAAGGCCGGCCAGTACGCCTACCGCGACCGCAAGGTCCGCAAGCGGGCGTTCCGCTCGCTGTGGATCCAGCGGATCAACGCCGCGGCCCGCGTCGAGGGCCTGACCTACGCCCGATTTATCCACGGCCTTGATCTGGCCGGGATCGAAATGGACCGCAAGGTCCTCGCGGATATCGCGGGCGCCGACCCGGCCGCTTTCAAGGCCATCGCCGACAAGGTTCGCGCCGCGCTGGCTTGATCGCTGGGAGTTCGCTCCGGCTGATTTCAAGAAGCCCTTCGGCCGAACACGCCGGAGGGCTTTTTGCCGTGTGCTTTCCTCTCACCTCCTCCGTGAAACGGTGGGAGGGGGACCGCTCGCCGAAGCGCGAGTGGGGGAGGGGGCAAGCCACCGCACGGAGCCCGAGGCTCGCCCCCTCCCCCATCGGCTCTCCGCTGCGCTCGGCCGATGGTCCCCCTCCCGCCGCTGCGCGGGGGAGGTAGGGATTTCCCTTCAGCCTCCGCCCCTCTAAGAACCGAAGCCACATGACCGATCTTTCGAACCTCGAGGCCGAGCTTTCGGCCGCCGTCGCCGCCGCGTCCGACGTGGCCGCCCTGGAGGCGGTGCGCGTCGCAGCGCTCGGCAAGTCCGGCTCCATTTCGGACCTGCTCAAGACGCTGGGCGCCATGAGCCCCGACGAGCGCCGCGAGCGCGGCCCGCTGATCAACGGCCTGCGCGACCGCATCGCCGGCGCCATCGCCGAGCGCAGGGCGGCGCTGGAGGCGCTGGAGCTCGACGCCAAGCTGGCCGCCGAACACATCGACCTGACGCTGCCGCCGCCGCCCGAGCGGCGCGGTCGGGTGCATCCGACGATGCAGGTGCTGGACGAGATGATCGCCATCTTCGCCGAGATGGGCTTCGGGCTGGCGGAAGGCCCCGACATCGAGGACGACTTCCACAACTTCACGGCGCTGAACTTCCCGCCGAAGCACCCGGCGCGCGAGATGCACGACACCTTCTGGCTGCCGGAGGACGAGCGCGGCGAGCGCAAGGTGCTGCGCACCCACACCAGCCCCGTGCAGATCCGCACCATGCAGCGGACCAACGAGAAGCTGCCCGGCTGGATCGCCAATGGGCCTCCTGCTGCAAATGGGGAGCCGCCGATCCGCATCATCGTGCCGGGCCGCACCTACCGCTCGGACAGCGACGCCACCCACACCCCGATGTTCCACCAGATGGAAGGCCTGGTCATCGACAAGGCGATCCACATGGGCCACCTGAAGTGGACGCTGGAGACCTTCATCGCGCGCTATTTCGAGACGCCGCTGGTGGAGACGCGCTTCCGGCCGCACCACTTCCCGTTCACCGAGCCGTCAGCCGAGATGGACGTGCGCTGCGACCGCTCCGGCGGCGACGTGAAGATCGGCCAGGGCGACGACTGGATGGAGATCGTCGGCTGCGGGATGGTGCATCCCAAGGTGCTGCAGAACTGCGGCCTGGACCCGGAGGTCTGGCAGGGCTTCGCGTTCGGCTTCGGCATCGATCGCCTCGGGATGCTGAAATACGGCATGCCCGACCTGCGCGACATGTTCGCCTCCGACCTGCGCTGGCTGGAGCACTACGGCTTCTCGGCCTTCGCCGCGCCCAATCCCGCCACCGGCCTGAGCTGAAGGAGAGCGCGATGAAGTTCACCCTCTCCTGGCTGAAGGAGCATCTCGACACGCAGGCTTCCGCCTCCGAGGTGGTCGAGGCCATGACCATGGCGGGCCTCGAGGTCGAGCATGTGGAGGACCCGGCCTCGAAGCTGGCGGCCTTCACGGTGGCCAAGGTGGTGGAGGCCGTGCAGCACCCCAACGCCGACCGGCTGCGGGTCTGCCAGGTCGACACCGTCGACGGGCGCAAGGAGATCGTCTGCGGCGCGCCCAACGCGCGAGCCGGGCTGACGACCATCTATGCGCCGCTGGGCGCCTTCGTGCCCGGCAGCGGCGTCACGCTCGAGGCCAGGCCGGTGCGCGGCGTGGTCTCCAACGGCATGCTCTGCTCAGGGCGCGAGCTGGAGGTGGACGCCGAGGCCGACGGCATCGTCGAGCTGGCGGACGCCCTGGCGGTGGGAACGCCCGCCGCCGAGGCCTTCGGGCTGGAAGCCGTGATCGACTTCGAGGTCACGCCCAACCGCCCCGACTGGCTGGGCGTCGTGGGCATCGCCCGCGACCTGGCCGCCGCGGGCCTCGGCAAGCTCAAGGATCCGAGCGTCGCGCCCGTGCCCGGAAAGGGCCCGACCACGCCGCAGATCCGCGTCGACGGCGAGGCCTGCCCGCTGTTCGCCGGGCGGCTGATCAGGGGCGTGAAGAACGGCCCCTCGCCCGCCTGGCTGCAGCGCAAGCTCACCGCCGTCGGCCTTCGACCGATCAGCGCCCTGGTGGATATCACCAACCTGATGTCCTACGACCGCTGCCGGCCCTTGCACGTCTATGACGCGGCGAAGCTGACCGGCGGCTTCATCGAGGCGCGCCTCGGCCGCGAGGGCGAGCGGATCGAGGCGCTGGACGGCAAGACCTACGAGGCCGGCCCCGAGGTCTGCGTGATCGCCGACGGCTCCGGCGCCATCGGCCTGGGCGGGGTGATGGGCGGGGAGTCCACCAAGGTCACCGAGACCACCACCGAGGTGTTCGTCGAGAGCGCCTACTTCGACCCGATCCGCACGGCCCAGACCGGCCGAACCCTGGGCATCAGCTCCGACGCCCAGTACCGCTTCGCCCGCGGCGTCGACACGCACTTCACGGTCCCCGGCCTAGAGATGGCGACCCGCCTGATCCTGGAGCTCTGCGGCGGCGAGGCCTGCGAAATCCGGGTCGCCGGCCAGGCGCCCGCCCCGCCGGCGGCCGTGGCCTTCGACCATGCCTATGTGAAGAAGCTCTCGGGCCTGAGCGTCGACGACGCGCGGATCGACCAGATCCTCACCGACCTCGGCTTCGAGGTGCACGGCGACCGCGTCACCCCGCCCACCTGGCGGCGCGACGTGGACGGCAAGGCCGACCTGGTGGAAGAGGTGGCCCGCATCGAGGGCTTCGGCTCCCTGCCGAGCGAGGCCCTGCCGGAAATGCCGCGCGCCGTGGGCGGCGTGCTGACCGTGCGCCAGACCCGCATCCGCAACGCCCGGCGCTTCATGGCCGCGCGGGGCTATGCCGAGGCGGTCACCTGGAGCTTCCTGCGCACCGCCTGGGCGCAGCTGTTCGGCGGCGGCGGCGAGCGCCTGCGGCTGGTCAATCCGATCGCGTCCGATCTCGACTGCATGCGCCCCTCGATCCTGCCCAACCTGATCGAGGCCGCGGCCCGCAACGCCCGCCAGGGCTTCGCCGACGCCGCGATGTTCGAGGTGGGCCCCACCTTCCTCGGCGACGAGCCGCAGGACCAGCGGACCGTGGTGGCCGGCCTCGTCGCGCCGCATCCGCCGCGCAGCTGGGCCGGCGGCTCAGGCGATCCGCTGTTCGCCCTGAAGGCCGACCTGATCGCGCTGCTGGACGAGATGGGCGCCCCGCCCCTGCAGGTCGTCCAGGGTCAGGCCTCGCCCTGGTGGCATCCCGGCCGCTCGGCCCGCCTGCAGCTCGGCCCGAAGACCGTGGTCGCCGAGTTCGGCGAGCTCAATCCGCGGGTGCTGAAGGCGCTGGACGCCGAGGGCCCGATGCTGGCCTTCGAACTGACCCTCGACGCCATCCCCGAGCCGAAGAAGAAGCCGACCAAGACCCGGCCCGCCTTGACGCTCTCGCCCCTGATGCCGCTCACCCGCGACTTCGCCTTCCTGGTGGACGAGGCGACCCCGGCTGGCGAGGTCGTGCGACCGATCCTGGCCGCCGACAAGACGCTGATCGCCGGCGCGCGCGTCTTCGACGTCTACCAGGGCAAGGGCGTGCCGGAGGGCGCCAAGTCGGTGGCCATCGAGGTCACCGTCCAGCCCACCGAGAAGACCCTGACCGACGCCGAGATCGAGGCGCTGTCCGCCCGCATCGTGGCGGCGGCGGAGAAGGCGGTCGGGGCCAAGCTCCGGAGCTGAGACCGGCCCAGCGCCCCCTCCACCGCTTCGCGGTCCCCCTCCCCCGTTTCACGGGGGAGGTTCGAAAGCCGATCGCCTCAAGACCTCCCCCGCCTGCGGGGGAGGGGGACCCGAAGGGTGGAGGGGGCGCTGGGGCCGCGCACCGCCTCAGAACGGGATGTAGCTGCGCTTCCGGGAGTAGGCGAGGTAGCCGATGTTGGCGCCCAGGCGGAAGCCGACGCCGGCGCGGATGGGCGCGAGCACGATGTTGTTGGCCCGCTGATAGTTCACGCCCAGGCCGCCGATGAAATAGGCCGAGCCCTCGACGCCGGGGAAGCGCTGGAAGATGTCGCGCGGGTCGTCGAGCATGTAGCAGAGGGTGAACACCCGGCTGGCGTTGCCGCCGAAGTCCCAGCCCACCGACGGGCCCTGCCAGAAGACCTCCATCGGCTGGCGGCCCTTCATGTAGAGCAGGCCGCGGCCATAGCGGGCGCCGATGGCGATGGCGCCGGAGCCTTCCTGGCCGGCGATGTAGGCGGTGGGCCGGCCGTTGTTCTTGAACACGCGCTCGACCGCCCCGCCGGCCGCCTCGGCGGTGACGCCCAGGAAGTCGGAGACGGAATTGACGATCTCGTCCTCGGTATAGGTGTCGGCCTTGGGCGGACGGCTCTGGTCGGCGCCCGGGTCGCCGGGCGCGGGCGAATAGGCGGGCGTGCTGTTGGGCGGCGGCGGGGCCTGGCTCCGCTCGGGCGCGGCGTCGCGCGGCCGGGCCGGCGGCAGCGGCGTCTGGGCCTTGGCCACACCGGCGGCGCCCAGGGTCACAAGGCCCGAGACGATCAGGGTTCGACGGTCCATGGGCGCAAAGTCCTCCAGCTTTTCTTCGAATCCAACCCGCCCGAGCGTGTTGATGGATTGCAGCGCCTTAATGGCCGATTAACCGTGTTCCACCCGCGCCACGGCTTGCGACGTGGGGGCGACGTGGGGGCGGACATCTCGCACCTGCGATAGAATGTGCTAGACGCGGGCGCAGCATGACCACCCCGCTTTCCCACATCCGCAATTTCTCCATCGTGGCGCACATCGACCACGGCAAGTCGACGCTGAGCGACCGGCTGATCCAGGAGACCGGCGCGCTGACCCAGCGCGAGATGACCGAGCAGGTGCTCGACAACATGGATATCGAGCGCGAGCGCGGGATCACCATCAAGGCCCAGACCGTGCGGCTCAGCTACAAGGCCGACGACGGCGAGACCTATGTCCTCAATCTGATGGACACGCCCGGCCACGTGGACTTCGCCTATGAGGTCAGCCGCAGCCTCGCCGCCTGCGAGGGCTCGATCCTGGTGGTGGACGCCAGCCAAGGGGTCGAGGCCCAGACGCTGGCCAACGTCTACCAGGCGATCGACAACAACCACGAGATCGTCCCGGTCCTGAACAAGATCGACCTGCCGGCCGCCGAGCCCGAGCGGATCCGCCAGCAGATCGAGGACGTCATCGGCCTCGACGCTTCCGACGCGGTGCTGACCTCGGCCAAGACCGGCGCCGGCATCCACGAGCTGCTCGAAGCCATCGTCCACCGCCTGCCGGCCCCCAAGGGCGACGCCACAGCACCCCTGAAGGCGCTCCTGGTCGACGCCTGGTACGACGCCTACCTGGGCGTGGTGGTGCTGGTGCGCGTCATCGACGGTTCGCTGCGCAAGGGCCAGCGGGTGCAGATGATGCAGCAGGGCTCCACCCACCTGATCGACCGGATCGGGGTCTTCAACCCCAAGCGCACCGAGGTCGAGAGCCTGGGGCCCGGCGAGATCGGCTTCATCACCGCCCAGATCAAGGAAGTGGCCCAGGCCGCGGTCGGCGACACTATCACCGACGAGAAGCGCCCGGCCGCCGAGGCCCTGCCCGGCTTCCGCGACGTCCAGCCGGTGGTGTTCTGCGGCCTCTTCCCGGTGGACGCCGCCGATTTCGAGGACCTGCGCGCCGCGATCGGGCGGCTGCGCCTGAACGACGCCTCGTTCAGCTACGAGATGGAGACCTCCGCCGCGCTCGGCTTCGGCTTCCGCTGCGGATTCCTAGGATTGCTGCATCTGGAGATCATCCAGGAGCGGCTCTCCCGCGAGTTCGACCTCGACCTGATCGCGACGGCGCCCAGCGTCATCTACAAGATCGGCCTCAACGACGGCACGGAGGTGGAGCTGCACAACCCCGCCGACATGCCCGACCCGGTGAAGATCGCCACCATCGCCGAGCCCTGGATCAAGGCCACCATCCTGACCCCGGACGAGTACCTGGGCAGCGTGATCAAGCTCTGCCAGGACCGCCGCGGCTCGCAGCGCGAGCTCTCCTACGTCGGCTCCCGCGCGCTGGTGGTCTACGACCTGCCGCTGAACGAGGTGGTGTTCGACTTCTACGACCGGCTGAAGAGCGTCTCGAAGGGCTACGCCTCCTTCGACTACCAGATCGAGGACTACCGGGTCGGCAACCTGGTCAAGATGACCATCCTGGTGAACTCCGAGCCGGTGGACGCGCTCTCCATGCTGGTCCACGCCGACCGCGCCGAGGCCCGCGGCCGCGGCATGGTGGAGAAGATGAAGGAGCTGATCACCCCGCACATGTTCCAGATCCCGATCCAGGCGGCGATCGGCGGGCGGATCATCGCGCGCGAGACGGTCAGGGCGCTGCGCAAGGACGTCACCGCCAAGTGCTACGGCGGCGACATGAGCCGCAAGCGCAAGCTGTTGGACAAGCAGAAGGCCGGCAAGAAGCGCATGCGCCAGTTCGGCAAGGTCGAGATCCCGCAGGAGGCGTTTATTGCGGCCCTGAAGATGGACGCGGACTAGGGCCCACCCTCAATACCGCTCATCCCCGCGAAAGCGGGGACCCAGATGGAGGGGCTCAGATGTGGGTTCCAGGAGCTCAGAGCCCATCCCGTCAGCCGCCAAGCTCCAGGATCTGGATCCCGGCCTTCGCCGGGACGAGCGGAAGAGTTGGATAGGCCGTTGAATTCGTACCGCTACCTCGCCCCGCCCGGCGCGGCCGTCTCCCCCGCGCCCGCTTCCTCCGCCCGGCGCGCGCCGCGCAGGATGCTGGGGAGGGCGTAGTTGCCTTCGTGGCAGGCGTATTCGTAGACCGGGCCCTTGGTCACGTTCAGCGGCAGCTCGCCCCGCCAGGCCTTGGTGTAGGCGGTGGGGTCCTCGACCTTGAACTCGTAGAGGATCTGGGTGGGCGAGACGCGGGTGAAGCGCTCGGTCACCTTGGCGTCCTTGGAGACGAAGATGGTCGT